>Ga0316204_10003774_pt1 | contig 29182 bp, 30 predicted proteins | sample 6monrhotite_MG_2_FD_205661 | JGI IMG/M metagenome (GOLD analysis project Ga0316204, IMG submission 205661) | Microbial mat bacterial communities from mineral coupon in-situ incubated in ocean water Damariscotta River, Maine, United States -... | ecosystem: Environmental > Aquatic > Marine >...
ACAACGCGACCAGTTACGCTTCGTGATACCTGCGCTTGCTCACTCATGATTCATTACCCGCTTTTTTCTCGTTAATTACTGTGTTAATGCGCGCAATGTTACGGCGAACGTCTTTTAACAAATGAGACTGGGTCAATTGACCAGTGCCTTTTTGCATGCGCAGGTTAAACTGTTCGCGCAGTAGCTCAAGCTTCTCACTGTTCAGTTCATCAATATTTTTTTCTCTAAGCTCAGTCGCATTCATCACATCACCGTCCGGCATACAAATGTTGTTTGTACTGGTAATTTAGCAGCTGCAAGCTCAAATGCTTCGCGAGCCACTTCTTCAGATACACCTTCCATTTCATATAACATACGACCTGGCTGGATCTGGGATACCCAGTATTCCACGTTACCTTTACCCTTACCCTGTCTAACTTCAATTGGCTTCTTGGTGATTGGTTTGTCTGGAAAAATTCTGATCCAGATTTTACCACCACGCTTAATGTGGCGTGTCATAGCACGACGAGCTGCCTCAATCTGACGAGCCGTAATACGACCACGTGATGTGGCTTTTAGCCCAAATTCACCGAAGCTTACTTTATTACCTACAGTTGCAAGTCCACGATTGCGGCCTTTCATCTGTTTACGAAATTTTGTCTTTTTTGGCTGAAGCATAACTACTCTTTCCTTTAACTAGCCGCGGCCTTATCAGCAGGTTTAGTCTCTTCCTGCTCAACCGTATTAAATACCTCACCCTTGAAGATCCATACTTTGATACCGATAACACCTGAAGGCGTATGTGCCTCAGCAGTACCATAATCAATATCAGCACGGAGAGTGTGAAGTGGCACACGACCTTCGCGGTACCATTCACGACGGGCAATTTCTGCGCCATTCAAACGACCAGCAACATTAATCTTGATTCCACCTGCCCCTAAGCGCATTGTGTTTGTCACCGCTCTTTTCATCGCACGACGATACATAATGCGTCGTTCCAGCTGCTGCGCAACACTTTCAGCAACCAACTGTGCATCCAATTCAGGCTTACGAATTTCTTCAATGTTGATATGAACCGGAATCCCCATCATCTTAGAAACTTCTTTACGAAGTGATTCGATATCTTCACCCTTTTTACCAATCACCATGCCAGGACGAGCAGTATGCACTGTAATACGCGCGTTACGTGCCGGCCGCTCAATCTGAATTCTGCTTACAGAAGCCTGCTGCAGTTTCTTTTTCAGGTACTCACGCACCTTAAGATCAGTGTAAAGATAGTCAGCATAATTTTTTGAATCGGCATACCATTTAGAGGTCCAATCCTTAATAATGCCTAGACGAATACCAATCGGATGTACTTTTTGACCCATAGTCTAAGAACTCTCTTATTTATCGCTTACGGTCACAGTGATGTGACTTGTACGTTTTAGAATCTGGTTACCGCGACCACGTGCACGCGCGCGAAAACGTTTCTGTGTTGGGCCTTCATCTACACAAATGGCAGAGATTTTAAGTTCATCAACATCAGCACCTTCATTATGCTCTGCATTTGCAATGGCAGATTCCAGTACTTTTTTGACGATTCCGGCGCCTTTTTTCTGGCTGAACAATAAAGTGTTCAACGCTCTATCGACAGGCAATCCACGCACCTGGTCAGCAATCAACCTCGCTTTTTGTGCAGAGAGCCCGACGTATCTCAGTTTTGAAGCAATTTCCATCTCAAATCACCTATTTAGATTTTCTGTCAGCCACGTGACCTTTAAAGGTACGTGTCAGTGAAAATTCGCCAAGCTTGTGTCCAACCATGTTTTCAGAAATCAGTACTGGTGAGTGCTGACGACCGTTATGAACGGCAATTGTCAGACCGACCATTTCTGGACTAATCATTGAACGGCGAGACCAAGTCTTGATCGGGCGCTTATTGTTTGAAGCAATCGCTTCGTCCACCTTTTTAACAAGATGCTGATCAATAAACGGACCTTTTTTAATTGAACGTGGCACTTTATAACCCCTGTCTAGTTCTTTTACTTAAATAGCCGACTTAACGCGTCTTGCGACGTGATCTAACGATCAGCTTATCAGTACGTTTGTTGCTGCGGGTTTTATAACCCTTAGTCGGTGTTCCCCACGGGCTTACTGGATGACGACCACCAGAAGTACGACCTTCACCACCACCGTGAGGATGATCGACCGGGTTCATCGCAACACCACGAACGGTAGGGCGAACACCACGCCAGCGCTTAGCACCCGCCTTACCTAATGAACGCAGGCCATGTTCAGAGTTACTGACTTCACCAATCGTTGCGCGACAATCAAGCAGAATCTTACGCATTTCGCCTGAACGAAGACGTAAAATACCGTGATTATTCTCTTTCGCAACTAACTGTGCAGAAGTACCGGCACTACGTGCGATTTGCGCACCTTTGCCAGGCTTAAGTTCCATACAATGAATAACGCTACCCACTGGAATGTCGCGCATTGGTAAACAGTTACCAGGCTTAATCGGTGCATCAACACCAGAAACCACCTCAGTACCGGCTTTAACATCTTTTGGTGCAATGATGTAACGACGCTCACCATCGGCATACAAAACCAACGCAATATTGGCACTACGATTTGGGTCATATTCAAGACGTTCAACAACACCAGCGATGCCGTCTTTGTTACGCTTGAAATCAATCATTCTGTAATGCTGCTTATGGCCACCACCTATGTGGCGAACAGTTATACGGCCATTATTATTACGCCCGGCATTTTTTGACTGGCTCTCTAATAAAGGCGCATAGGGCTTTCCTTTATGGAGATCCGGGTTGACCACCTTAATTAAAAAGCGTCTGCCGGGTGATGTAGGCTTTGTCTTAACGACTGGCATTATCGTAATCCTTATTTAACTCTGTTCTGTTCTATTATATCTTTCAGTGTACGTGCTGGCTTACTGCGCGCCCATGAAATCAATGTCGTGGCCTGGCTGCAGTTTTACGTAGGCTTTTTTCCAGTCTGAACGACGACCGATAGTCTTACCAAAACGCTTTTCCTTACCCTTAACATTAGATACCTGAACAGCATCGACTTTAACATCAAACATCAACTCAACTGCCTGCTTGATTTCTGGCTTAGTCGCATCAGAAATCACACGAAATGCAAATTGCTTATCAGTATCTGCTGCGCGTGCGGTCTTCTCGGAAATATGAGGAGCGAGCAGTACTTTCATCAATCTTTCCTGATTCATCCTAGTCTTTCCTCAATTTTCTTAATCGCATCTACTGTTATTAATACTTTTTCAAAACGTACTAAACTAACAGGATCAATTTCAACTGTATCCATCACATCTACTTTATGTAGGTTGCGAGAAGCTAGATAAAGATTCACATCAGGCTCGTTACCGACGATCAATACTGAGCTTAAACCCAGTGCATCAAGCTTTCCGGCCAACTCTTTGGTCTTCGGTGCTTCCAGTGCAAATTTATCAACTACTACCAAACGATCTTTTCTCGCTAGTTCAGAGAGAATCGAACGTAGCGCCAGCCGATACATCTTTTTATTGATTTTCTGAGAATAGTTTCTAGGTGTCGCGGCAAACGTTACACCACCTGCTCTCCAGATCGGGCTGCGTATTGTACCAGCTCTTGCGCGCCCTGTACCCTTTTGGCGCCAAGGTTTTGCACCGCCACCACTCACCTGTGAGCGGGTTTTCTGTGCTTTTGTACCAGAACGGGCACCAGCCAGGTGTGCAGTCACCGCTTGATGGATCAATGCCTCGTTATATTGGCAATCAAATGCCGCATCTGATAACTCAACTGCATCCTGAGATGCCTTACCAGTCGCTGTTGTAAGATTCAATTCCACAATACTTCCCCTTATCCGCGCGTCTTAACTGCAGGATGAACAATCACATCGCCACCTCTAGCACCAGGTACGGAACCTTTCACCAATAGCAGGTTGCGCTCAACATCAACACGAACAACTTCCAGGTTCTGCGTGGTGCGTTTAACATTGCCCATCTGACCAGACATCTTTTTCCCTTTAAAGACACGCCCCGGGGTTTGATTCTGACCAATAGAACCCGGCGTACGATGAGACAATGAGTTACCGTGTGTCGCATCTTTCATTGCAAAGTGATGACGCTTAACAGTACCGGCAAAACCTTTACCAATACTTGTACCTGTCACATCAATTTTCTGACCCGCTTCGAAAATATCAGCCTTGATTTCAGACCCTATAGTCACACCTTCGCCTTCACCTTCATTAAGACGAAACTCCCAGACACCACGTCCAGCTTCAACACCTGCTTTCGCAAAATGACCAGCCTGCGGCTTGGTGACTCGCGAGGCGCGTCGCTCACCAGTCGTGATCTGTAAGGCACGATATCCGTCAACCTCAGGCGTTTTAACCTGAGAAACCCGATTCGCTTCCACTTCAATTACGGTCACTGGAACAGAAACACCATCTTCTGTGAAGACGCGTGTCATGCCACATTTACGACCGACGATACCAATCGACATTGCTAAAACCTCTATTACTGTACGTATTAGTTCAGTTCAGTTTAATTTGAACATCCACACCAGCAGCTAGATCTAGCTGCATCAGCGCGTCAACCGTTTTATCTGTAGGATCAACGATGTCCATCATGCGTTTATGAGTTCTAATCTCATACTGATCTCGCGCATCTTTATTAACATGCGGAGAGATCAGGACGGTAAAGCGCTCTTTTTTCGTGGGAAGCGGAATAGGCCCCTTCACATGAGAACCAGTTCTCTTGGCCGTCTCAACAATTTCTCTAGCCGACTGATCTATTAGTCGGTGATCAAATGCTTTCAAGCGTATACGTATTCTTTGACTAGCCATTATTTGTACTCGCTGATCCTGATCATTCAATAATTTTAGAAACCACACCCGCACCAACAGTACGACCACCTTCGCGAATCGCGAACCGCAGCCCGTCACTCATGGCGATCGGCGCAATCAAGGTGACGGTCATTGCTACATTGTCACCTGGCATAACCATCTCAGTACCTTCTGGAAGCTCGCATGCACCCGTTACATCCGTAGTACGGAAGTAAAACTGTGGGCGATATCCCTGAAAGAATGGAGTATGACGTCCACCTTCATCTTTGTTCAAAATGTAGATCTCTGCTTCAAACACAGTGTGCGGCTTGATCGACCCCGGCGCACAAAGCACCTGGCCGCGCTCAACATCCTCACGTTTGGTTCCACGCAGTAGTACACCTACATTGTCACCCGCTTCACCCTGATCTAGCAGCTTGCGGAACATCTCTACACCGGTACAGGTTGTCTTAACGGTATCTTTAATACCAACAATCTCAATCTCTTCACCGACTTTTACTACACCCTGCTCGATACGACCGGTCACAACAGTACCCCGACCTGAAATAGAGAACACGTCCTCTACTGGCATCAGGAAAGCACCATCTATCGCTCGTTCTGGCTGTGGGATGTAAGTATCCAGTGCATCGATCAACTTGGCAATCGCCTGTGTACCGATTTCGCTGTCGTCGCCTTCCAACGCCTTCAGCGCGGAGCCGATTATAACAGGTGTATCGTCTCCTGGGAAATCATACTTGTCCAGCAGCTCACGAACTTCCATTTCAACCAGCTCAAGCAGCTCTTCATCATCAACCATGTCCGCTTTGTTCAGGAAAACAACGATATACGGGACACCTACTTGACGTGCTAACAGGATATGCTCGCGCGTCTGGGGCATTGGGCCATCAGCTGCTGAACATACCAGAATCGCGCCATCCATCTGAGCTGCGCCCGTAATCATGTTTTTGACGTAATCAGCATGCCCTGGGCAATCTACGTGTGCGTAGTGACGGTTGTCTGACTCGTACTCAACGTGAGCGGTCGCAATCGTGATACCACGCGCGCGCTCTTCAGGAGCACTATCAATTTGATCATAACCCTTTGAGTCGCCGCCATATTTTTTGGCCTGCGTCACAGTCAACGCTGCTGTCAGCGTCGTCTTACCATGATCTACATGACCAATGGTGCCCACATTCACATGTGGCTTATTACGTTCAAATTTTTCCTTGGACACTGCTTTATACCTCTTTCTATAAAGTCGTTAACGCTAAAAATTTTCGATGCCTACCTAACCACACCATCTACTACGCTACCGGCTGACTCACTATACTTGGCAAACTCCATCGTATAGGTCGCACGCCCCTGTGTAGCTGAACGCAAGTCCGTAGCGTAACCAAACATGGCTGCCAACGGCACTTCCGCCTTAATAATTTTACCTGCTGGAGCATCATCCATCCCCTGCACCAAGCCACGGCGGCGATTGAGATCGCCCATCACGTCACCCATATACTCTTCAGGTGTTACTATTTCCACCTGCATCACAGGCTCTAACAGAACAGGGTCTGCATTTAATGCCCCCTCTCTGAACGCCATCGATCCTGCAATTTTAAAAGCAACTTCGTTCGAATCCACTTCGTGGTACGAGCCATCAAACAATGTCACCTTCACATCTACCATTGGATAGCCCGCCAGCACACCACTCTGCATCTGCTCGTGAGCCCCTCTATCTACTGCTGCGATGAACTCCTGTGGAACTGCACCGCCAACAATCGCATCTTCAAATTCATAACCAGCGCCAGTCTCTAGCGGTTCAATGCGTAACCAGACATGCCCATATTGGCCGCGACCACCCGATTGACGAATAAACTTTGCCTCGTGTTCAACGACCTTGCGGATCGCCTCACGGTAGGCTACTTGTGGCGCACCAACATTCGCTGCAACACTAAACTCACGCTTCAATCTATCAACAATAATCTCCAGGTGAAGCTCACCCATCCCTGAGATAATTATCTGACCAGTCTCCTCATCCGTATGTACGCGAAAAGAGGGGTCTTCAGCTGCCAGTTTTCCTAGCGCGACCCCCATCTTCTCCTGATCCGCCGTTGTTCTCGGCTCTACAGCGACCGATATAACCGGCTCAGGAAACTCCATACGTTCAAGGGTTATTACGTTATTAACATCAGATAACGTATCACCAGTAGTGACATCTTTCAGCCCAATGGCTGCGGCGATATCACCTGCCCTTACCTCTTTAACCTCTTCGCGGCTATTGGAGTGCATCTGTACGATACGCCCAATTCGCTCTTTTTTTCCTTTACTCGGAATGTAAACACTGTCACCAGTGCGTATCACCCCCGAATAGACCCGAAAAAAGGCCAATGTTCCAACAAAAGAGTCGGTTGCAATCTTAAACACTAACGCAGCAAAGGAACCATCATCTTGCGGAGCTCGTTCAGCCTCTGTCTCGTCTGCATCATCCAGAAGCCCTTTAATTGCAGGAACTTCTGTCGGCGACGGCAAATACTCTACGACCGCGTCTAACATTGCTTGAACGCCTTTATTCTTAAAGGCTGAACCGCACATCGCCAACACAATTTCATTTGCAATGGTACGACTTCGCAATCCCCGCTTTATCTCATCAACCGAAAGCTCTCCGTGCTCAAGGTATTCATCCATTAACGTCTCATTTGCCTCAGCGGCAGCCTCAACGAGTTGCTCACGCCACCCTTCACACTCAGCCTGCATCTGTGCAGGTATTTCCCGCTCTGTGAATGACATCCCCATGGATGCATCATCCCAGTAGATCGCCTTCATCTTAATGAGGTCAACAACCCCTTCAAACGTCTCTTCAGCACCAATCGGCAACTGAAGCGGCACTGGTGTCGCGCCTAGGCGCTCTTTTATCTGCTCAACAACACGCAAAAAATCTGCGCCGGAACGATCCATCTTATTTACAAACGCGAGTCTCGGTACTGAATACTTATTCGCTTGCCGCCACACCGTTTCAGACTGTGGTTCAACCCCGCCAACTGCGCAAAACACGGCGCAGGCAGCGTCCAATACACGTAACGAACGTTCGACCTCGATCGTAAAATCCACGTGTCCTGGCGTATCAATAATATTGATACGGTGCTGAGGAAACTGCTTCTCCATCCCCTCCCAAAAACAGGTTGTTGCTGCGGAGGTAATGGTAATACCTCGTTCCTGCTCTTGCGCCATCCAGTCCATGGTAGCAGTACCGTCATGTACCTCACCGATCTTATGGGAGATACCTGTGTAATATAAAACTCGCTCTGTGGTGGTAGTCTTCCCTGCGTCAATATGGGCCATGATGCCTATATTACGATAACGCTCTATTGGGGTTTTTCTAGCCACCTCCGCTACACCTTTAAGTTTTCAGGTGCTACCAGCGGTAGTGTGAAAATGCCTTATTCGCTTCAGCCATACGATGTACATCTTCACGCTTTTTAACTGCGCTTCCGCGACTTTCACATGCATCCATGATTTCACCAGCCAGACGTAAGCCCATTGACTTTTCGCCACGTGCACGTGCTGCATCAACCAACCAACGCATTGCAAGCGTAACGCTACGATTAGCGCGAACTTCGATCGGCACCTGATAGGTAGCACCACCAACGCGACGAGATTTCACTTCAACTAGCGGGCGGATGTTCTCCAGCGCTTTATTAAAGGACTCAACAGGCTCTGCATGACCTTTTTCGGTGATCTGGTCAAGCGCGCCATATACGATCTTTTCCGCAACGGATTTCTTACCACTATCCATCAGGATGTTTACAAACTTAGCCAGCGTCACATTCCCGAACTTAGGATCAGGAAGGATTTCTCTTTTGGCGACAACTCTTCTTCTTGGCATTGCTTACAGTCTCGTATGAATTAGGTTTAAGATTTTGGACGCTTGGCGCCGTACTTAGAACGACCTTGACGACGGCCATCAACACCAGAGGTATCCAGGCTACCGCGTACAGTATGGTAGCGAACACCAGGAAGATCTTTTACACGACCACCACGAATCAGTACGACTGAATGTTCCTGAAGATTATGGCCTTCACCACCAATGTAGGTGGAAACTTCCATGCTGTTCGTCAAGCGAACACGCGCTACTTTTCTCAGCGCTGAGTTAGGCTTTTTCGGTGTCGTTGTGTAGACGCGAGTACATACACCACGTTTCTGCGGACACCCTTCAAGGGCCGGCACGGTGCTTTTCGCTTTTTTGCGACCGCGTGGTTTGCGTACCAATTGATTCGTTGTTGCCATGCCTTACCTGTCTCCAGCCAAAATACTTAATAAGTGCTCAACCAGAGGCCCAGTAACAACAATTGAAAGAGCCATCAATCAAACCAAACACTTAACATTAAAAATAGTCTCAACAGAGCTGAATTTATCTCTCTGCGAAGCCGCGAAATTTTATGGATATTACACCCCGCTGTCAAGCCCGGATGCAATAAATCACAGAATATTTACTGAAAAACCCTAGAATTCAATATTGTAAAAATATCAACCCCCATCAGTGACAGGGGCCTCCAGGTGAAAAAATGGCGGTCAAGAACTACAAACCGCCATTTTATTCGATTTTACTAGCAGGGTTGTAGCAATTAACGCCTAATTAAGCGTCAACGCTACTCACTGCCAATGCCACTATTTACGATTCAGTCAAGGCCTGACGCAGCGCCTCTTCCACTTCACTACTGGTTGGCCCTTTGTCGACCGCAACCTTCTGCTGTACCTCTTCTTCCTTACGACGACGCTCATTGTGATAAGCCATCCCGGTTCCCGCAGGAATCAGGCGACCGACAATGACGTTCTCCTTCAGGCCACGTAGCTCATCACGCTTACCACATACCGCTGCTTCAGTAAGTACACGCGTAGTCTCCTGGAAGGACGCTGCTGAAACAAACGATTCCGTTGCTAGTGATGCCTTGGTAATACCCAACAGTATATTCACATAGGTTGCAGGCGTCTTTCCCGCCTTCACTGCAGCATCGTTTTCAACCAGCAGTCGTGCTCGCTCAACCTGCTCACCCTTAATAAATGGCGCATCACCAGGCTCGACAACCTCAACCTTACGCAACATCTGACGTACGATTACCTCGATGTGCTTATCATTGATCTTCACACCCTGCAGACGATATACATCCTGTACTTCATTAACAATGTAGTTTGCCAGCGTCTCAATACCCAGCAGACGCAGAATATCGTGTGGAGCAGGTGCGCCATCAGCGACCATCTCACCGCGCTCAACGTGCTCACCCTCAAACACAGTGATGTGACGCCATTTCGGGATCAAAGTCTCGTAACGCTCACCATCCTGACCAACAATCACCAGACGCTGCTTACCTTTGGTCTCCTTACCAAAACCAATGGTGCCACTGATTTCAGCCAGAATCGCAGGGTCTTTCGGCTTACGTGCTTCAAATAGATCAGCAACTCGCGGTAGACCACCGGTGATATCACGAGTCTTCGATGATTCCTGTGGAATGCGCGCAATCACATCACCCACATTCACATTACTGTTATCCGCCATGTTAATAATCGCACCAGCAGGTAAGAAATAAACAGCAGGAATATCTGTCCCGGCAAAGAAAATATCACCGCCATCAGCATCGGTAATCTTCATCATTGGACGCAGGTCTTTTGCACTTGAGCCACGCGCCTTTGGATCGGTCACAACCATGCTTGAAAGACCTGTTACTTCATCCGTTTCACTCTGAACAGTAATCCCGTCGATGAAGTCGCTAAACTTCAAGCGACCCGCCACTTCAGTCACGATTGGATGTGTATGTGGATCCCAGTTTGCAAGCGTCTGGCCACCATCAACGGCATCACCATCATTCACACCAATCAAAGCACCATATGGAACCTTGTAACGCTCACGCTCACGGCTGGTCTCATCAATAATAATCAACTCACCCGAACGAGATACCGCCACATTGGTACCAGCGGTATTCTGCACCAACTTTATGTTGTGCAAACGAACCGTACCTTTAGACTTAATCTGTACACTGTTAACTGCCACTGCACGAGATGCCGCGCCACCGATATGGAAAGTACGCATGGTCAACTGTGTGCCCGGCTCACCAATCGATTGTGCCGCGATAACACCAGTCGCCTCACCGATATTCACTTTATGCCCTCGTGCAAGATCACGCCCGTAACAAGAGGCACAAATACCGTAACGATTATCACAGGTGATCGCAGAACGAACCTTCATCTGATCAACGCCGAGCTCTTCCAGACGATCAACAGCCGCTTCGTCCAATAAGGTGCCCGCCGTAACATAAACTTCAGAACCATCAGTTGAGACAACGTCACTAGCAACAATACGCCCTAAGATACGCTCGCGAAGTGGCTCAACAACATCACCACCTTCAATCAGTGGCGTCATCAATAGGCCATTAGAGGTACCGCAATCCTCTTCCGTGATCACCATGTCCTGCGCGACATCAACCAGACGACGCGTCAGATAACCCGAGTTGGCTGTTTTCAACGCGGTATCCGCCAGACCTTTACGCGCACCATGGGTCGAAATAAAGTACTGCAGAACGTTTAGACCTTCACGAAAGTTAGCCGTAATCGGTGTCTCAATAATCGAGCCATCCGGTTTAGCCATCAGGCCACGCATACCCGCCAACTGACGAATCTGTGCCGCACTACCACGAGCACCAGAGTCAGCCATGATATAAATCGAGTTAAATGACGGTTGCTTAACTTTTTCACCCTTAGCATTAATCACAGTCTCAGTACCAAGCTTATCCATCATCGCTTTCGCAACCTGGTCATTGGTATGCGACCAGATATCGACCACTTTGTTATAACGCTCCCCATTGGTCACAAGACCCGAAGCATATTGGCTTTCAATATCTTTCACTTCGTTTTCAGCTGAGGCGATAATCTCTTCTTTCGATTCAGGAATCACCATGTCATTCACACCAACAGAAACACCCGATAACATCGCATGTTTAAAACCGGTATACATTAGCTGATCAGCGAAAATCACAGTCTCTTTCAAACCAACACTTCGATAACAAATGTTGATCAACCCTGAGATCGCTTTTTTGTTCATATCCTGATTCACCAGCTCAAATGCCATACCGTCTGGAAGAATTTCGGATAATAGAGCGCGCCCAGCTGTTGTTTCGTAACGACGGAAAGTTTCAGTCTTCTCACCATTATCGTCAGTAGTAACCTCACGAATACGGACAGATACTTTTGCGCTTAACTCAACCAGCTTATTTTCAAATGCGCGATGCACCTCAAGAATGTCAGAAAAGATCATCCCTTCACCACGCGCATTAATCTTTTCGCGCGTCATACAGTAAAGACCCAATACAACATCCTGCGAAGGCACAATGATTGGTTCACCATTCGCTGGTGACAGAATGTTATTGGTCGACATCATCAATGAACGCGCTTCAAGCTGCGCTTCAATCGATAGTGGCACGTGAACTGCCATCTGATCGCCATCAAAATCGGCGTTGAATGCAGTACAAACCAGCGGGTGAAGTTGAATCGCCTTACCTTCAATCAATACTGGTTCAAACGCCTGAATACCCAAACGATGAAGTGTTGGCGCACGGTTTAACATCACCGGATGTTCACGAATCACCTCTTCAAGGATATCCCAGATTTCAGGCCCTTCACGCTCTACCAGTTTCTTAGCTGCTTTAATCGTTGTTGCCAAACCGCGACGTTCAACCTTACCAAAGATAAAAGGCTTAAATAGCTCAAGCGCCATCTTCTTAGGCAGACCACACTGATGCAATTTCAGCGTTGGGCCAACTACAATCACAGAACGACCAGAATAATCGACACGTTTACCCAATAGATTCTGACGGAAACGACCCTGCTTACCTTTAATCATATCGGCAAGTGATTTCAACGGACGCTTACTGGTACCGGTAATCGCTTTACCACGACGGCCGTTATCAAGCAGTGCATCTACAGATTCCTGCAGCATACGCTTTTCGTTACGCACAATAATGTCTGGCGCACTCAGGTCAAGCAGGCGTTTCAAACGATTATTACGGTTGATCACTCGACGATAAAGATCATTCAGATCAGAGGTCGCAAAACGACCACCATCTAGCGGTACTAGTGGGCGCAATTCTGGTGGAAGAACAGGTAGAACGGTCATCACCATCCACTCAGGCTTATTACCAGAACCCATCAGCGCTTCCATCAACTTCAGGCGCTTACTCAGTTTTTTGATCTTTGTTTCAGAACCCGCTTCAGCGATCTCTTCACGCAGTATCGCAACTTCAGCCGGTACATCAATAGACTTCAGCAGTTCATAAACGGCTTCAGCACCCATACGCGCATCAAATTCATCACCATATTCTTCAATCGCATCAAGGTATGTTTCATCAGTTAGTAGCTGGCCACGCTCCAGCTCAGTCATACCTGGGTCAATCACCACAAATGCTTCGAAATAAAGCACACGCTCAATATCACGCAGGGTCATATCGAGTAGCAGCCCCATACGAGAAGGCAATGATTTCAGGAACCAGATGTGTGCGACTGGGCTTGCAAGATCAATGTGCCCCATACGCTCACGACGTACTTTGGTCACAGTCACTTCAACGCCACACTTCTCACAGATCACGCCGCGGTGCTTAAGGCGTTTGTATTTACCACACAGGCATTCAAAATCTTTTACTGGGCCAAAAATCTTGGCGCAGAACAAGCCATCACGCTCAGGCTTGAAGGTTCTGTAGTTAATTGTTTCTGGTTTTTTGACTTCGCCAAACGACCAGGAACGTATTTTTTCCGGGGACGCCAGTCCGATACGAATCGCATCAAACTCTTCGACCTGCCCTTGCTGCTTCAACAAGTTAAGTAAGTCTTTCACTGCGCTGTCTCCTGCTCAAATTTATTCATATTCAGTCCTGCAAAATTCCGATTCAAAACTAGCCCCATCATCAATCTAGTTCAATATCCAGACAGAGTGCTCTGATCTCTTTCGTCAATACATTGAAAGACTCAGGCATTCCGGCGTCGATTGTGTGGTCGCCATCAACGATGCTCTTATACATCTTGGTACGACCGGCAACGTCATCAGATTTCACCGTCAACATTTCCTGCAATGTGTACGCGGCACCATAAGCTTCAAGTGCCCACACTTCCATCTCACCAAAACGCTGACCACCAAACTGTGCTTTACCACCCAATGGCTGCTGCGTCACCAGACTATACGGTCCAGTTGAACGTGCATGCATCTTGTCATCAACCAAATGATTAAGCTTAAGCATGTACATGTAGCCTACAGTTACAGGACGATCAAATGCGTCACCGGTACGTCCGTCATAAAGCGTCGTTTGGCCAGAAGAAGGCAGACCCGCTAGTTCTAACATCCCCTTAATTTCAGACTCTGCTGCGCCATCGAATACAGGTGTTGCCATCGGCACACCCTTGCGCATGTTGTGCGCCAGTTTCAGCACTTCATCATCGGTCAACGAATCAAGGTCTTCTTTTTTACCACTCTGGTTATAGATCTTATCCATGTAACCACGCACTTCAGTGACTTCACGTTTCTCATCCAGCATTTCCGCAATACGCTTACCAACACCCTTCGCAGCCCAGCCAAGATGCGTTTCGAGAATCTGTCCAACGTTCATTCGAGATGGTACACCTAGTGGATTCAGCACAACATCAACCGGCGTGCCATCTTTGGTGTATGGCATATCTTCAGCAGGAACGATCATCGAGATCACACCCTTATTACCATGACGGCCCGCCATCTTATCACCCGGTTGGGTACGGCGTTTAACCGCAAGATAGACCTTAACCATCTTCAAAACGCCCGGTGCCAAATCATCACCCGCCGTTAATTTAGCGCGCTTCTCTTCGAACCTGGCTTCAAATTCTTTTTTCAGCTGCTTGAATTGATCATGCAGTGCTTCCAGCTGTTTATTCGCGCCTTCATCCTGCAATCGAATAGAAAACCATTGATCCTGTGCAAGGTCTGTCAGGTAGCTCTTATTCACTTTAGAGCCAGCAGCCAGTCCTTCTGGCCCACCGTCTGAAACTTTTCCAGTCAAAATCTTTTCAACACGCGATAAAATATCGCTTTCCATGATACGACGTTCATCGTGCAGATCTTTACGAACCTTACCCAGTTCTGCTTTTTCGATCTCAAGCGCACGTGAATCTTTTTCAACACCATCGCGAGTGAATACACGAACATCAATTACCGTTCCGTTCATGCCGGAAGGGACACGAGAAGAGGTGTCTTTAACATCGGACGCCTTCTCACCAAAGATCGCACGTAGCAGCTTCTCTTCCGGTGTGAGCTGTGTTTCACCTTTTGGAGTCACCTTGCCCACTAGGATATCACCAGGGCCAACTTCAGCACCGATGTGTACGATGCCTGACTCATCCAAACGCGATAGCGCGCCTTCGCCCACATTCGGGATATCACAGGTAATCTCTTCAGAACCGAGCTTGGTATCACGCGCTACACAGGTCTGCTCTTCAATGTGAATAGAAGTGTAACGATCTTCCTCAACTACACGTTCAGAGATGAGGATCGAATCCTCAAAGTTGTAACCATTCCACGGCATAAATGCCACCAGCATATTTTGACCCAACGCCAGTTCACCCGTTTCAGTAGAGGAACCATCAGCCAGTACATCACCACAAGCAATTACATCACCAGGGCTAACCAGTGGCTTCTGATTGATACAGGTGTTCTGATTTGAGCGGGTATATTTAATCATGTTGTAGATATCAACACCGGGCTCACCACTCGCAGTCTCACTGTCATTTACACGCACAACGATACGCCCAGCATCAACCAGATCAACCTTACCACCACGGGTTGCAACAACCGCAACGCCCGAATCGACCGCAACCGCGCGCTCCATACCGGTGCCGACTAATGGTTTATCAGCACGCAGTGCAGGAACCGCCTGACGTTGCATATTCGATCCCATCAATGCTCGATTAGCATCATCATGCTCAAGGAATGGAATCAACGACGCAGCGACCGATACGATCTGCTTTGGCGATATGTCCATGTAGTCGATACGATCTGGGCTGGATAGCGATGTTTCATTTTCATGACGGCAAGAGATCAGGCCGTCGGTCAACACGCCATTTTCATCCAGAGCAGTATTTGCCTGGGCGATAACAAAGCGACCCTCTTCGATCGCTGAAAGGTAATCAATATGATCGGTCACCTTGCCATCTTCAACTTTACGGTACGGTGTCTCAAGGAAACCGTATTCATTGGTACGTGCGTAAACCGCAAGAGAGTTAATCAGACCAATGTTTGGCCCTTCAGGTGTTTCAATCGGACATACACGACCGTAATGAGTTGGATGTACGTCACGTACTTCAAAGCCTGCACGTTCGCGTGTCAGACCACCCGGTCCTAGCGCAGAAACACGACGCTTATGTGTCACTTCTGACAGCGGGTTATTTTGATCCATAAACTGAGACAGCTGACTTGAACCAAAGAACTCTTTGATGACAGCCGTTACAGGCTTAGCATTGATCATCTCCTGTGGCATCAAACCTTCTGACTCCGCCAGTGCAAGACGTTCACGTACAGCGCGCTCAACTCGAACCAGACCGACGCGAAACTGATTCTCAACCATTTCACCCACACAACGAATACGACGATTACCAAGATGATCGATATCATCAACAGTACCGCGACCATTTTTAATGTCGATCAGAACTTTCAGTGCGTCAATGATATCCTCATTAGAAAGCACCCCTTCACCAACAATTTCAGAACGACCGACGCGACGGTTGAACTTCATACGACCAACCGCAGAAAGATCGTAGCGATCAGAATTGAAAAACAGATTCTGGAAGAGCGCTTCAGCAGACTCTTTTGTTGGCGGCTCACCAGGACGCATCATACGATAGATTTCAACCTGCGCCTCAAGCTGAGTGCGGGTGTGATCAAGACGCAGCGTGTCAGAGATGAACGGGCCCTGGCCAAGGTCATTGGTATACAGTGTCGTTAAATCATCAAGTCCAAGAGTAACTAATTTCTCCAGCAACTCTTCAGTGATCTCACTATTAGCATCGGCAACCACTTCGCCAGTCTCTTTATCAAAGATGTCTTTCGAGATAGTCTTACCAATCAGGTATTCATCAGGTACAACAATACTCTTAATGCCTGCCTTTTCCATTTCACGGATATGACGCGCAGTAATGCGTCGTCCCGTTTCAACAATAACTTTGTTTTTCGCTTTAACATCAAACGAAAGGGTTTCGCCGCGCAGACGCTCAGCTACCAGTTCCAGGCTAATACCTTCTTCTGTGAACTCAAAACGATCGGTTTCGAAGAACATTTCAAGAATTTGTTCATTCGTGTAACCAAGGCAATGCAGCAGCACAGTCACTGGTAATTTTCTACGGCGATCAATACGGACAAAAATACAGTCCATTGGATCGTATTCGTAATCTAACCACGAACCACGATAGGGAATCACACGAGCAGAAAAAAGTAATTTCCCTGATGAATGGGTTTTACCTTTATCGTGATCAAAAAACACACCTGGAGAGCGATGCAGCTGAGAGACAACCACACGCTCTGTTCCGTTTATAACGAATGTGCCGTTATTGGTCATCAACGGGATTTCACCCATGTAGACTTCCTGTTCTTTAATGTCTTTCACAACCTTGCGACTGGCGGGTGCATCTTTATCGTAGATAACAAGGCGAACCTTGACACGCAGAGGAGCTGAGTAGGTAACACCTCTCATCTGACACTCTTTGACGTCAAATACCGGGGTACCCAGGTCATAACTGACATACTCCAACGCAGCATTACCGGAGTAGCTTGCGATTGGGAACACTGATTTAAATGCAGCCTGAAGCCCTTGATCAACCCTATCGTCCGGGCCCGCAGCACTAGACTGCAAAAAGGACTGATAAGATTCAATCTGGGTCGCCAGTAGATATGGAACTTCCAGAATGCTTGGACTCTTTCCAAAGTCCTTACGAATACATTTCTTCTCAGTAAATGAGTATGCCATTTGGGATCCTCAACTTTTAGTTGAAATCTGAACCTGTGATGATGCGGTCACAGGTCACTTGCTACAAAATCTGCCGCCACCAGGGCGACAAAAACAAATAAGCAGAAGCAGGCCCGCAACCCATGGCTGCAAGCCCGCTTCATTTTTTGGTCTGCCTAACGGCAAACCAGGCGTCGCGTCAGATTTATTTAATCTCGACTTCAGCGCCCGCTTCCTCAAGCTGCTTCTTAACATCTTCAGCTTCGTCTTTGCTTGCGCCTTCTTTAATTGGGGAAGGTGCGCCTTCAACAAGCGTCTTCGCTTCTTTAAGGCCTAGCCCAGTGATGCCACGAACTGCTTTAATAACAGAAACTTTGTTAGCGCCAAAGCTAGTCATTACAACATCAAACTCTGTCTGCTCAGCGGCTGCTGCGCCACCTTCGCCAGCGGCAGGTGCTGCTACTGCAACGGCGGCGGCTGCTGATACGCCAAACTTTTCTTCCATTGCAGAGATAAGGTCAACAACCTCAACTACTGTCATGTTAGAAATCGCATCTAAAATCTCTTCTGATGAAACTGCCATGAAAATTTACTCCTAAAAATTAAATATTAAACTAAATGGTTTGCGTTTACGCTGCATCTTTCTGGTTTCGTACTGCATCCAAGGTGCGAGCCAATTTATTATTGGGCTCTGCAAGCGTGCGAACAAATTTCTCAATCGGTGCTTTCATCACCGACATCAACATTGAAATCGCTTCATCCTTAGTTGGCATTGTCGCAAGCTTCTTCAAATCCGACGGATCAAGTAACTGACCGCGAAGCGCAACAGCTTTAACTACCAGCTTGTCGTTCTCTTTGGAAAAGTCATTGATAACGCGTGCGGCTGCAGATGGCTCTTCATTCGAAAATGCCAAAACCAGTGGACCAACTAACAAGTCAGAAATACACTCGAACTCGGTATTTTCTACCGCGCGCTTCGCCAATGTGTTTTTAACAACACGTAGGGAAACACTAGATTCGCGTGCTTTAACTCGCAATGCTGTCATGTCATCGACTGTAATACCGCGGTATTCCGCAGCAACAGCAGAGTGAGCATTAGCAGCAGTGGTGGCCACTTCAGCAACGATCGCTTGTTTTTCAGCTAAAGTTAACAATCGTCTACCTCCTGAGTTATAAACATTTAACAGCAATGTTTATTGATCACATAGCGTATTTACTTAAATACGCTGCTTTAATAACGGTGACCGATATCAGGGAAAATCCTGTACGGAACCACCGCCTGCGCTGGCAAAAAATATCACTATTTTCAATTAAGAGAGTTACAGTGCTTCGCTTCTCTCACCAACGGTCTTCGACGTCTGTCGAGCTTACGCTCAACAGGGCCCAAAGTTCTTTGTTTGCGCTTGCGCGCAGAGACCTCTATGCAACACTAGCCGCAACAGTCGACTGATCCAGCTGTATGCCTGGGCCCATCGTGCTTGATACAGAGATTTTCTTTAAATACACACCCTTTGCAGAGCTTGGCTTAGCCTTAACAAGATCAGCCAACAGCGCCTGAAGGTTGCCTTTCAGTGCACCCGCTTCGAAATTTACTTTACCGATAGTGCAGTGGATGATACCTGCTTTATCTGTACGATAACGCACCTGCCCAGCCTTGGCATTCTTAACCGCAGTCGCAACATCAGGTGTCACGGTACCCACTTTAGGATTAGGCATCAGGCCACGCGGACCCAGTATCTGACCAAGCTGACCCACAACGCGCATTGCGTCTGGGCTTGCGATCACAACATCAAAATCCATATTGCCTTCTTTAATAGAGGCGGCAAGGTCATCAAAACCAACGATGTCAGCGCCAGCAGCTTGAGCCGCTTCTGCATTCGCGCCCTGCGCAAATACTGCCACACGAACAGTTTTACCTGTACCGTTTGGCAGCACAGTCGCGCTACGCACAACCTGATCCGATTTTTTTGCATCAACACCAAGGTTAATGCTCACATCAACAGACTCGTTAAACTTAACGGTTGAAAGGTCTTTCAGAATTGCAACTGCGTCATCAAAGCCATAAGTTTTACCTGCTTCAACTTTTTCACGAATCGCGCGATTACGTTTTGTCAATTTAGCCATCTTACACACCCTCCGTATCAAGACCCATGCTGCGAGCAGTACCCGCCAGGGTGCGAACTGCCGCATCCATGTTGGCCGCCGTCAAGTCTGGCATTTTTGTTGTCGCAATTTCTTCTAGTTGTGCACGCGAAACCTTGCCAACTTTTTTGGTGTTAGGTGTACCACTACCACTCTTAATACCCGCTGCTTTCTTTAATAGAATAGCCGCTGGTGGCGTTTTGGTGATGAAGGTAAAACTACGATCAGAATAGACTGAAATCACAACTGGAACAGGTAATCCTGCCTCCATGCCCTGAGTCTTAGCGTTGAACGCCTTACAAAACTCCATGATATTGACGCCGTGCTGACCTAGCGCAGGGCCTACTGGAGGACTTGGATTCGCTTTGCCTGCAGGCACCTGTAGCTTGATATAAGCTTCAATCTTCTTTGCCATCTCTCTTTACTCCCGGGTGCAAACGCCTCGCGGCTCCCCATTGGTTTACGATAAAAACCGATCTTAAAATCAGACCGGTTAAAAACTAACTCTTTTCGACCTCACCAAACTCAAGGTCTACTGGTGTGGAGCGTCCAAAAATCAACACAGCGACGCGAACACGGCTCTTTTCATAATTAACCTCTTCCACCACACCGTTAAAATCTGCAAATGGCCCATCAGTAACACGTACCACTTCACCCGGCTCAAACAGGACTTTAGGACGTGGTTTTTCAACGCCTTCCTGAATGCGATCGATGATACGCTGCGCCTCTTTATCACTAATAGGTGCAGGGCGATCACTCGTTCCACCGATAAAGCCCATCACTTTTGGCACATCTTTAACCAGATGCCAGGTCACATCATCCAGTTCCATCTGAACCAGCACATAACCAGGGAAAAATTTACGGTCACTTTTACGCTTTTGACCACCGCGCATCTCGATCACCTCTTCCGTAGGCACGAGTATTTCACCAAACTTGTCTTCCATTTCACCAAAAACAATTCGGTCTTTCAGCGAACGCACAGCCTGCTGCTCAAAGCCAGAATATACATGTACAACGTACCAACGCATTGCCACGTGCTAGCCTCCCGCGCCTGTCAGATAACTAACAGCCCACGATAAAAATGAATCAAACAGCCACAGCAAAATTGCACAGAGGATAGCCATCGCAAGCACCATCAACGTTGTTTGCACCGTTTCTTTACGTGTCGGCCAGACGACCTTACGCGCTTCAGTACGCGCATCGCCTAAAAAGCCCCACGCCTGCTGCCCTACTACCGTCTGCAACATAATACCTGTCGCAATACCCAGAGCCGCCAGTATACCAATCACCCGGTACAGCATAGATTCTTCACCGAAGTGATAAAAACCAAACACTGCGCCACCCAGCACCAGTACAGCTAATAGAAACTTTAACTTATCCACTGTATTTTGCCCAAGCCTCTTAAATGTCTAAATAAATTAGACCCACCTACTTTACTAATTAAAGTGGCAGGCCAGGAGGGAATCGAACCCCCAACCTGCGGTTTTGGAGACCGCCGCTCTGCCAATTGAGCTACTGGCCTATTTTTTAACTTCTTCAACGCGTAGAACCTGCAAGTAAAACAAAGCATAGGCATCTTACGACACCTACGCGTCCGAATAAACTACAATCTTCTACTCGTAATTATTTTTCTTTAATTAATTATTCAATAATTTTTGCAACAACACCCGCACCAACAGTACGCCCACCTTCCCGAATCGCAAAGCGCAGCCCTTCACTCATGGCGATTGGCGCGATCAAAGTAACAGTCATTGCTACATTATCACCAGGCATCACCATCTCTGTACCCTCTGGAAGCTCGCATGCACCCGTTACGTCCGTTGTGCGGAAGTAAAACTGTGGGCGATATCCCTGGAAGAATGGAGTATGACGCCCGCCTTCATCTTTGTTCAAAATATAGATTTCAGCTTCGAACTTGGTGTGTGGCTTAATAGAACCTGGCGCACAAAGTACCTGGCCACGCTCAACCTCTTCACGCTTGGTTCCACGCAGTAGAACACCTACGTTATCACCGGCTTCACCCTGATCAAGCAACTTACGGAACATTTCAACACCGGTACAAGTGGTTTTGACAGTATCTTTGATACCAACAATCTCAATCTCTTCGCCAACTTTAACAACACCCTGCTCAATACGACCGGTCACAACAGTACCACGACCTGAAATAGAGAATACATCCTCTACTGGCATCAGGAAAGCACCGTCGATAGCACGTTCTGGCTGTGGGATGTATGTATCCAGTGCATCGATCAGCTTGGCAATTGCCTGTGTACCAATCTCACTATCGTCGCCTTCTAGTGCTTTGAGCGCAGAACCGATGATCACTGGGGTATCGTCACCAGGGAAATCATATTTGTCTAGCAGCTCACGCACTTCCATTTCAACTAGCTCAAGCAGCTCTTCATCATCAACCATGTCCGCTTTGTTCAGGAACACAATAATATAGGGTACGCCGACCTGGCGTGCCAGCAGGATATGCTCGCGCGTCTGAGGCATAGGGCCGTCAGCAGCAGAACAGACCAGAATCGCGCCGTCCATCTGCGCAGCACCGGTGATCATGTTTTTCACATAATCAGCATGTCCTGGACAATCGACGTGAGCGTAGTGACGATTGTCTGACTCATACTCTACGTGAGCAGTCGCAATCGTGATACCACGAGCACGCTCTTCAGGTGCACTATCAATTTGATCATAACCCTTTGAATCACCGCCAAACTTCTTTGCCTGCGTCACTGTCAGCGCTGCTGTCAGTGTTGTTTTACCATGATCAACGTGACCAATCGTGCCCACATTTACATGTGGCTTATTACGTTCAAATTTTTCCTTAGACATCGCGATTGTCTCCCAATAGCTAAATTACCAGCACACGCCAAAAAAATAAAAAAACACCATACTTCAATAATATGGAGCCCATAACCGGAGTCGAACCGGTGACCTCTCCCTTACCAAGGGAGTGCTCTACCACCTGAGCTATATGGGCGCTTCACTCGCCCATCACAGGCAAAACTTACTTCAACTAAACTGCCATCCATCTTCATAAAATGGAGCGGGTGATGGGAATCGAACCCACGTGTTCAGCTTGGAAGGCTGACGTTCTACCATTGAACTACACCCGCTTATGTCAACACTGGCACTTATTACACCTTGTTATTTTGGTGGAGGGGGGAGGATTCGAACCTCCGAAGGATGAACCGTCAGATTTACAGTCTGATCCCTTTGGCCACTCGGGAACCCCTCCAAAAATGCAAGCGGCTTATTCTGCTCATGAAGTGCCTTATTGTCAACAAAATAGTTGTTCAAAGTGATGAAAGTTGTGATTTTTTTCTTAAAAAGCAGATTTTCCACCAGATCAAATGCACGTCACCAAATATCACCGCCAAACTATCCACACACATTGATGCGTACAATTATAATTCAGTGTTATTATTCTGAACTACCCATATTACAGCAGAGGGATAGTAAATGCCGCAACAAGGAATATTGGTGACAGGTGGCGCAGGGTATATTGGCAGTCACGTCGTCCGCCAGCTCGGTGAAGCTGGCCACAAGATAGTGGTACTCGACAATCTCTCCACCGGATTTAAAGAGTCGGTACTACATGGAGAGCTTGTCATTGGTGATACCGGCGACCAGACACTCGTCAGTCAGATTCTAAAAGACCACGACATTGGGGCCGTTTTACACTTTGCTGCCAATATCGTTGTCCCTGAATCCGTTAGCGATCCCATGAAGTACTACGGCAACAATACCTGCAACACGCGTAACTTGCTAGATTGCTGTCAAAAAGCGGGGGTTTCTCATTTTATTTTTTCATCGACCGCCGCCGTTTACGGCATCCCCGATGAACTACCCGCATCCGAAGAGACCCCGCTGGTGCCAATCAATCCTTACGGCACCTCAAAGCTGATGAGCGAGTGGATGCTGCGTGATCTCGCTGCCGCCTGCGACTTAAACTACGTCGTGCTGCGTTATTTTAATGTCGCAGGGGCCAATATTGAAGGCCAGATAGGCCAATCAACCCCTGAAGCGACTCACTTGATCAAAGTTGCCTGCGAAGTGGCAACCGGCGCGCGTGAGCAGGTAGCGATCTTCGGTACCGACTACCCCACCGAAGACGGCACCGGTGTGCGTGATTACATCCACGTTGACGACCTCGCCAGCGCCCACCTCAAAGCACTGGAATATCTACGTGATGGCGGTGAATCAACTACCCTTAACTGCGGCTACGGCGGCGGCTTCAGCGTACGCCAGGTACTCAATGCAGTCGAAAAGTGCCACGGCAGCCCGATCAAAACCGTCGAAGAGCCGCGCCGCGCAGGTGACCCGCCCGCACTGATCGCCGCCGCCAGCAAGATCCAAGAGACCCTCGGCTGGCAACCGAAACATAACGACCTTAACCTGATCACCCAGACCGCGCTGGATTGGGAAAAGAGGGTGCAGGAAAAGAAAAAAGGCAATTAAAGCAACATTGCCCTTCCATACGGAAGGGCAAAAACACGCACAGTAACTAGCTGTTACTAAAGAGAATAAGGTGGAAGTCGGCCGATAAGCCGGGTTCTGTCGAGGACAATCATTCATCTGGGATGTGCGTCGCCACACACCTCATGCAACCTACCCGGGAACAACGCGGGCCGCGCCATACGTTCCCCTATTTGGTCTTGCTCCGAGTGGGGTTTACCATGCCATGACTGTTACCAGCCACGCGGTGCGCTCTTACCGCACCATTTCACCCTTACCTACCGAGGTAGGCGGTATCTTTCTGCTGCACTGGCCGTCGGTTCTCACCGCCCAGGCGTTACCTGGCACCCTGCCCTATGGAGCCCGGACTTTCCTCTACCCGATCATCGAAATAATCGAACAGCGATTGCCTAGCCAACTCCCGCAACGGAAGATACAGGGGAACCGCGCAAAGCGCAAAAAAGAAATAGGCCAAGAGACAAAAGCACCGCTAAAGCAGTTGATTCCATTGGCCCTGCAGAAAACAAAAAAATCAGGCCATGGCCTGATTTTTAAGACTCCCCTAATATTCCAGGAGTTTAAGTTACCTGCATTCTTCCTGTACGGAGAGTTTCAGCACGGAATTCACGAGTACAAACTTATTTGAACTAAATTAAAAATGGAGCTGGCGATAGGAGTCGAACCTACGACCTGCTGATTACAAATCAGTCGCTAACCCCTACTATGATCAACTATACTGATATTAATCAATAAGTTGAAATTTTTATGCCCTACTATACTTAGCAATAAATGGCTTTTTTGTCGACAGTATGTTGACTCGATTTTACTTAGCGCTATTCCTCGGGGTAAGTACCTTCAATTGAGGTTTTTTATAACTGGTGCTATAATCAGGTGCTCTAGCCATCACCTGTTGAAGAGGAATTAACGATGCAAATTAAATTCTCCGAAGATGTAGTTCCCTTATCTGACCTTAAAGTTAATCCAGGGAAAGTAGTCAATCGAGCAAAAAATACGCATAGAGCTATATTACTTACAAGCCGTGGCAGAGGCGTAGCTGTCGTTCAGGGGCTTGATGAATATGAAAAAATTGAAGAAGAACGGGCATTTATAAAGGCAATAGCTCAGGGGCTAATGGAGATAAAAGAAGGGAAAGCACTAGAATTAGACCAGGTTAAAAAGAAACTGGGTATTGATTAGGTGAAAATATCGGTCTCTAACTCTGCATTTGCTGACCTAGAAGGGATAAAAGAATTTTATCAAGATGAAGGCGTTCCACATATTGGCTTGCAATTTGTAACCGCCATCATCGATCATATCTATACCTTACAAGACAATCCCGATATAGGCAGAATAGTCCCTGAGTTTGATGAATCAAAAATCAGAGAGCTGATTCATCCTCCATTTCGAATTGTTTATTTAAGAGAACAAAAATCTATTCATGTGATCAGGGTGTGGCGTAGCGAAAGATTACTTTCTCTCCCAAATGACTAAATTTCACGTGGCTGTAAATATTCATCATTTATATTTCCTCCAGTCCTAATTCCTGTGATGAGTTGTTGTAATTCTTGCTTTGTTGGCTGGTTTTTCACCAGCCATCGAATAGTAGCCAGGTACTGGCATTCAAGTTGAACTTCACGAACTACTGCTTTCGGCCAAAAGCGGACTTTTAGAGCAATTGCTCAGATACAAATATAAAATATCAAGAACCAGGTATTTCTGCTTCGAAATAATTCGACAATAGGCCATCTGAAGATAATCTATGTTCCTCCCCCCTGTGTCAGGATAGATGTCACCCTTTATAAAACCCATATTAATAGAGATCAGGGGGCGGTTTTGAGCAAAAAATGGCGCGTTATTCGAGCGAGCGTAAAGAGTCAATATTAAAGAAATTACTCCCACCACTTAACATGACAGTGGCGGCGGTTGCTAGGCAGGAGGGCGTGTCGGCGCAAACCCTATATAATTGGCGCGATAAAGCCAAAAAATTAGGAAAGCCCGTGCCTGGAAAAAAGTTATCCACAGATAATTGGTCCGCAGAAACCAAATTGGCTGTGATTGTTGAAACGATGCCGCTATCGGAGTCGGAACTTAGTCAATATTGTCGAGAGAAAGGGTTATACCCTGAGCAGGTAGAGCGCTGGAAAGAAGCATGTCTCCAGGGTTTTTTGAGCAGCGAGGCGATAAATGCGGCGAGCCACCGCCAAGCCAAAGCTGATAAAACAGAAATCAAAACGCTGAAGAAGGCGTTGCGGAGAAAGGACAAAGCCCTGGCAGAAACCGCTGCGTTATTGGTGCTGAGAAAAAAGCTCAATGCGCTCTGGGAAGACGACGAGGAGAATTAACCTCGTTTCCAGAGCGCGAAAAGATTGTGGGGCTAATCCATGAAGCGCGAGCCAGTGGTGCTCGTTTATCCATAGCCTGCAAGGAGGCTGAAGTGAGTTTAAGAACTTATCGTCGCTGGTATCGTGGTGGGCAGATACAGATAGATCAGCGCCCTGAAGCACAGCGGCCTGAGCCCTCAAATAAGCTGAGCAGTGAAGAGCGGCAAGCTATTCTGGATGTCGCTAACGAACCGGAATATGCACGTTCACCACCGACCCAGATTGTTCCAGTACTGCTGGATCAAGGCATTTACCTGGGATCAGAGTCGAGCTTTTATCGTATTTTAAACGAGCGTGGCCAACTAAATCATCGGGGTCGTAGCCAAGCGCCAAAGAAAGCCATGAAGCCAACTAGCCATACGGCCAGTGGTCCTAATGAGGTGTGGTCCTGGGATATTACGTATTTGGCTTCAACAGTAAGGGGGTTGTTTTATTACCTGTATTTGTTTGAGGATATCTTCAGCCGCAAGATTGTTGGCTATGAAGTTCATGAACAGGAGTGTGGAGAGCGCGCTGCCGAATTGATACAGCGTTGTATACTGCGAGAGCAATGCCTTAATAAGCCATTGGTCCTGCATTCGGACAATGGTGCACCGATGAAATCGCAAACGATGAAGGCAAAGATGGAGGAACTCGGGGTATTATCGTCGTATAGCAGACCCAGAGTTAGCAACGACAACCCGTTCTCAGAGTCACTGTTTCGGACACTAAAATATCGACCGGAATGGCCTTCCTCGGGGTTTTCCAGCTTATCTGATGCACGCGACTGGGTGCAGAATTTCAGTGACTGGTATAACAATGAGCACCGGCATAGCAAGCTCAACTTTGTCACGCCAGCGCAGCGTCATGCGGGACAGGACAAAGAGTTACTGCTAAAGCGTAAGCAAGTGCTGGAGGCAGCAAAAGCAGCGAGGCCTGATCGGTGGTCTAAGGACGTGAGAAATTGTAATCCGATCGGAGCGGTCACGCTGAACCCGGAAGAGCAAAAGGAGCTACCGATAAAAGTGGCTGTCTAAAAAGCATAATGGTGACAACTATCTTGAAAAACACCGATTACCCCGGCTCAATTTGAGAGGGTGATAGGAAATCAGAGCGATATAGAGCAAGAAAGGAAAATCAATTACTCTGACCCCATTGATACTCTACCCGAGTATATTAGAAACAATTGCTCTCTGACCCGGTTTTTTTTCGGTTTTTTCCAGAGGACTTTCACCTCATTAGTTCATGCCCATGCTGGGCGTACACAAATGCGTAGAGCAGACGCGGGGGACTTTTGCTTCTTTTAAATTTCAGTGGTGGGCAATCCTGCAGTGGCTTCGGGTAGTTTTTCCTTGTCCCCCGCTCTGCTCACGCTAAAAGTTAGCCATTTCAGAGGGAATCTGTGATTATAAAAAAAAGAGTACTTACTGGATTGGTTGCACTTATTTTGTGGTGCATAATTACGTTAGGAAGCTTGTCCTTCTTCTTTTCTTTTTCCATCGGTGCTGCCCTTGGGCCAATGGAAGCAGAATGGCTGGTTATCCCCTCGCTACTGATATTATTGGCTCTAGGCTTTCTTGCTGCTGCCTATTACTTATTGATAAAGAATTCTAAAAAATGGATAAAAGCTAGCTTCATTCTATTTTTAATTGTGCCCCATACTTTATTCGCCGGTTACACCGGATACATCGCTATCCGGATAATTGCGACACCCTTTTTTACTACCCACGTTACAAAAAAAATTGAGTTACGCTTAAGTCTGGATGTAATAAAAAGGCCGGTGTTCTTTTTTTCTGAATATCGTATAAAAAATGGTATTGATTATGATCCACATAGAAAACATATATTAGAATACCCTGAATCAATTTTTAAATTAGCAGAAAATAAGCAAAACATTATCGGAACAATGATTATTGAGTACACATATAAAAAGGCTTCACGCTTTTGGTTAACTCATCTGGGTAAAGTGGACCCCTAGGTCAAGACAATAAATATCAGAGTTTAAGTTTCGCAGCCCACGTTGCATGCAGCTGGTCGGCGCTGCCCCGGAAGTTCAATAATCTCTACTTTTTCTTCTTTACAGAATTTGTTTACGATCTTTGCTCCCCCGCCTTGGCCGCTTTTATAGACCTGGCTGGGAGTGTTGTAATCAAGCGATTGGTGTGGCCGCTCCCCGTTGTAAAAAGTGATGTACTTCGTCAGCCCAATGAGCAGTTCTCGCATACTTGCATGCGCGCAAATCGAGGTGCAGAACTACCACACAACATATTCATTCAAGTTGGGGCTGAGCTAGGCGTATTCGGGTTAAAGTGGACCCCGGATTCCAGACAATAGTTTAAGCTTCAATTTGGCCCCAAGGATAATCGAAATGAGCGAGACGAAGAAACGTAAGGTTCACAGCGCAGAATTCAAGGCGAAGGTAGGACTTGA
>Ga0316204_10003775_pt1 | contig 29182 bp, 21 predicted proteins | sample 6monrhotite_MG_2_FD_205661 | JGI IMG/M metagenome (GOLD analysis project Ga0316204, IMG submission 205661) | Microbial mat bacterial communities from mineral coupon in-situ incubated in ocean water Damariscotta River, Maine, United States -... | ecosystem: Environmental > Aquatic > Marine >...
TCGCCTGCTTTAAAGCTGTTTCTAATGCTGATTGCACACATAATAGAATTGTTTGTGGCGGTGGGCGTGCTTCGGTGGAGAAAATTGAGTTTTATTGGGTCAACACAACATTAGGTAATTTGAAAAGCGCTTTGAGAAGCACATATCATTCAGTTGATAAAAACTATGCTCAACGTTATCTAGCTGAGTTTCAATATCGATTCAATCGAAGATTCAATTTAGTCGATTTCATTCCGCGATTTATGTATGTTGCGTTACGAACACCAGCCATGGCTGAGCGACTTCTAAGAATGGCTTAGCTTTGATGGTAATTAGGAAAGTTAATGTTAACTTACACCACACACTACTATGATGTAAATCACACCTACTCTCTAAAAACTAATACACTCGACAGAGAAGCAAAGAGGTGTGACACTTAAATATATAACCTTAACTCCATCGAGGATAATAAGATAACTAATTAACACGAGATATAGGAAAGGTACATGGTCAATAACCCTTGAATAATGTCTTGCGATTGAATTATTTCCTAATTTTGCAATTTATGAAATTGCACTAGGTGAGATAATCGATTGGCTAAAGAGGAAAAGGCTACATACTCAACACGATCTATCATCTTCTCTACAAACTTAATAAATTAAAAAGTCGACACTTCTTATTTTACGTTTTCTATTTCTTTTAACCCCTCAATTAATGGCTGTAAAAATCGCTCATAGTTCTTCCATGCGTCAGAACTCCCTGTATACATTTTTTTACGCACCTGAGTCGCACTTGCTGTATTTACTATTCGTTTTGAGCTATGAAAGTTAAGACATTCATCTTCCCAGGCTAAATTACAAAATGAAAGAAGCTTACGAATTTCAGTTTCGGGGTTCTCTGTTAGTTCTTCATAATGAATATCGTAAATATTTCCAGGAAACTTCTTTCGCCATAATGCCATCAAATCTGAGCAATGGGAGTAATACTTCACTATGTCGTCGAGATCGTACGAGAAGCTATTACCTATCCCACCAAAGTGATGCTTATACATAGACCAACATGTAGCAACTGGATCACGATTTAGATGAATAATTTTTGCTTTAGGAAAAGCGGCTAGGATGAATCCAATCCATTTTAAATTGAGAGGCATTTTATCAGTGATTACTCTTGCTGATACATTTAGACTCTTCAGTACTTCAAGGTAACCTACGCGTATTTCATCAATTTTTTCCTGAGATACTTCCCATTCTTCAGGTTTAATTTTCTTCGCTAACAGTTCTTTTATAATCGGAGACACTAATTGTTTTACAGTAGTTAATTCACCTGCACCATAAACAGCGCTATGGTTTGATATTATCTGTTCAACCAATGTGGTTCCCGAGCGTGGCATGCCTACAATAAAAATAATTTGTGGAGAGGTATTACCATCTAAATCAGTGTTTTTAGGAAATGTATAACTAGAAAATAGATTCTTAACTAAAGATAACACTTCTATATCTTTATCTACCGTATAGTTAACTATTTCTCTATAAGTTTTATTGGCTTTACGTAAACTATTAAAACTTTTTCCATATTCTTCTAGATCATTGTAGGCTTTCGCAAGAGCAAACCTCAAATAGACTTCATCTGAACTACCCGTTTTTATGCGGGAACATAACTGCTCCATTAACTCTATTTCAGGATCACTAATCTCATACTTTTTTAGCGCACTTAACTGATAATGAGCGGAGGCTAACTCAGGATTTACCCTGATTGATTCACGATAAAGCTCACATGCCTCATCAAATCTATTCTCCTCATTTAGTATAACGCCAAGATTATAATACGCCTCACCAAAATCCGAATTAAGGTTAATAGATTTTCTTAAGGCTTCAACAGCGCCCTCCATTTTCCCTTGCCCCTTTAACGACATTCCAAGAAGATTATAGACAACAAACGAATTTGGGTATGCGTCTAATAACTTTAGACAAGCAAGCTCTGCCCCAAACAAATGACCTCTGTCAAACAAATATGTTGCGTGCGCAACTTTATCAGCTGGCGGCAATATATTGTCATGCCTATTCAATTTTTTCTGTAACTTTTGAAGTGCTTTTTTGGCAACCGAATGATTAGGTTGTTGCAATAAAATAGAGTTATAAAGTTGTTGCGCGAGCGCTATCTTCCCTTGTTTAACGGACTTTTTCGCTCTTGACATTGCTTGTTGAACTGTTAGCTTCTGCACTTCTTGCACAATCGTTTCTTCTCTAATCCTAGATGGCAATTCCAAATTATCACTACGCCTAAAAATTTAGGCTAAATAGTGGTTAACGACCTATCATCAATTCTATTTTTATTCATCGAACAATCTAGAGCACGTGCCTCACAACACTATGTTTAGTTATTCACAAAATGTTCATTTCCGTAGATAGTAAAATCATTTCCTGATTCAACATTTCCACTCGCGAGAATTTTTACAATCCTGGGCATGGGCTTCCTAGCCGAATAATTAAAGCGTTTAAGATATATCGGATCGATGCTCACTAAATATCTACCAGGTTTCACACTGTTAAAAAGATAAAAACCATCAAATGTACTACTTACACTATTCACTTCTCTTGTCTGTACATTGGTCAAGGTTAGCGGAACACCGCCCATCTCTTGTATTGTTCCATTCTTATTCGCCAAATAAATCGTGCCTTCTATTTCACCGGAATTAACTAACGGCACGTTTAAGCTTTCAACAACACCTGGCCGAGGTACGAAAGAATATCCAGACACGAAGGAGATCAGAAACGGGTCCTCCAAACTCGCCACATCCAATTCTACATCTGTCGTTCTATCAGTCGGGAGTCCTGAAAAAAACACAGCGCCATCACTATCAGATTTACCATCGCGTCTAGCCTGTTCTGCGCGTATTTTTGCCCCTTCAATTACCGGTTCACTCTTGTCGTACCTTCCATTGAAATTTTCATCTCGATAGACTCTAGCAGAGACACCGCCTGTTCGAGAAATTCGCTCTGACGCAAAGTTTATTTTAGATGTTCTGAAATCATAACCCAGACTAAAGTTCATACCAAGATAGGCTGAATAGCTGTTATTACTATGCCTTGTAAAACTAGAAACTATAGAAAACCTCTTGGTTCGCCAATTTACAGATACCCCATAAGATTCATTTCCATTTTGCGGAATATAGCTGTATTTATATTGACTACGAAAACTTGAAAACATTAACCAAGAAGCATTGCCGGTCAATTTTGTGATTTGTCTCAACTGAATATCTCTTGATGGCTCCAGTTGATAGCTTGCCCCCATACGAAGACCAACGCCCCATAACGACCGGCTAACATTGGCCAACCCCGAGACTTGATGTGTAGAAACAGAATCAATAGGTGTTGATTTCGTGTAATTCAAATTATTGCTAAAAGAAAAACCGAGTGTGCTCAACGAGAATCTTGCTGAATAGTCATTAGTGACTGAGGTATTTTTCAGTTCTATCGTTGTCGAATTTAGACTATAATTCATCCTAAAAAAACTCAATGGAATCAGAGGCCCAGAGATATCAATACTTTCTGTATTTTTTGCCGGTAGATGTTGAGTAGTGGCGTCGGTTGCAAAGCCTTCAGAAGTACTCGTATTACTATATGTAATTGATTGCCGCCAAAAAGAGTTTGATAAACTGTAATGAGCAGCTGCTCCACCATTAAAATCAACGGTCAAATCGACAAACATTAAAGTATCAAGAAAAAACAGGCGAGCAGCAGGCTTAACAAAATTATGTAACGTCCCGTCTCTGAATGTATAGCGAGAATATATCCCTTGAAAAGAGACATTTTCACTAACATCTTTAAATAAGCTCAAATTAAAACGTCTTGTCTCTTCGGATTTTGAACTAAAATCATCTCTAAATTCAAACAGTCGAGAATTCTGGTTGGATAAAGAAATATCATATAACAGCTTATCCTGATCCAGACCTCTACGGCTTAAGTTAATCTCTTCTTTCTCTTCATAACGCTGCCCTTGAGGACCGTAAAAAACGAGTTTAAATATATTCTTCCCTGCAGTTACATCTTGATTAAAAAATTCGTATCGCCCATTTTCACCAACTGATTGAACACCTAAGTAGATATTATTTCTGTAAAGCTCAACGTCCCAACCTGGTTGCGCATCACCGTAGAAATCAGTTTTTTGTTGGCGCATTATTCGTCCATATGGACGATTGCTAATTCGAATACCGACCTCACTACCTGCTGGTCCGATTCCACCACCTTCATTTGGATTTATATCTCCAACAGAGAAATGAGTAGATTTTAATGGCCCCAATAAATTTTCTTTCAGAGAGTCCCGCGATAGTTTCATACGAAAATATTTCATCTTGTCATCGCGATCACCTTGAAGGTAATATGTACCAGTCATATAAGCTAAATCACCAGCTCCAAGCATAGAATAACTCGTTGTCGTGAAATTTGAGCTATTTTCAGTATAGCGAGTCTGAACATCGATAAAGGGAATCGTCCACAACCTATAGGGGGTTCGCTTTATAGGGAGTAACGCTAGCCGATTTTTTCTTTCGGATCTTAATCGCTTCTCTCTATCCAGCCTATCTTGTACAGGTAAAGACTCAGATGGCTCTAGTTGCAACACCTGACTATTCAAGTCAACGGAGTAGTCAATTTCAAGTATATTCAGTAGCAGTTCTGCTTCAACATATACATCATCACTCTCATAAATAAACTTATCTGCGTTCAAATCATATGAAGAGCCCTTCACCAAAATCTCGACAGCGCCATTATCAATCTTATCCATATCAAAATGATAATCTTCTTTAATAAACCAGCCTGAAGCGGAGCCTTTCTGAACATTGACGTCGATTAAAAAATCCAGCACTTCAAATAAGTTCTGTATTCCCAAATAAATGCCACGGCTATTTTTAATACCAAACACATCACCGAGAATAAGGCGATTAACTTTTACCTGTAAAATGAGTTCTGAATTTTCCCCTGCCACCCAACTCTGATCAGAATATACATCATCTCGTGATGATAATTCTTCTGCAAATGATCCTTCTGAATCAGCACTAACAGCTGTCGATGTTATCATCAACATAAAAACCACCCAACCTGTCAATCGCCAAAACAGAAACATAAGCAACTAGTCACGCTGTTCTAACACAAATTCATTTGTGTTAATTCTCGTCTCCATGACATCAAACATCTTTCCTTCATACTCTTTTGCACCAATATATTCCACCTTAAAAAAACCATTTGTATCTCTGAAATCTTTTAGCCCTGCATGATATTGCACTATATTGCTCTCAGGGTACAAAGCCACGTTATTTAAGATTGCCACCTGTTCATAGCTTCGATTTAGCCTAGACTTCCAAAAAACTTTTAACGCCCCATAAGCAGTGTGAGGCCCGCTACGTTGTACACTGATTTTTGCCCCGTAGAACACTTTTCCCTTTTCTAGCGTTTTAGTGATTTCTACGTTTCGAATTTTGGCACTAGCGCTTAACGCTCCTTGCCTGATAATAACTGGTATTGCAAACCCTAATAACAAGTTAATTTTAATCCTCGCACCTCGGCCACCTTGTGGAATATCTTCTTGTTTTGGCAGCGCCTGAAATAGCAAATGTGATCTATATTCACCTAGCTTCATTCCTTTTTTCCTGCGAGCAGCAATACGAACCGTCTGTCTTTCACCGGGCGATAGAGTCACTTGCCTCGGACTAAATCGCAACATAGATGAAGCATTTGGAACTTCATTGCTGTCACTCGGTAAATCTATATATTCGCCATTCTCCGTCTGTTTTTTCTGAACCCAATGTAAGCGATATGTTCGAGTTTCATTGGATGTATTTATCAAGCTCACTGAGGCAGAACGCTCTCGCTCCTCCAGCACAATTCGCTGAGGTGCAATCATTAAATTTCCATAAGCATTCAATGCCAGCAACTGCAGGAAAGTCATTAAGAAAATTAAATGAATAATCCGATTTTTCAACATTGCACCAATCACCTTGTAAATCACATTAACGGAGTAATGAATAAAATGCGAATATCATGCCTTCAGAGCAAGGAATTTTTATCGAAATTTAACAGGGTGAAACAGCGATAATATTGAATAATTTAGAAAAGAAAATTCATAAAAACAGTTACGATTAATAAACCGTTATTTGGTCTATATTTAATACGAAATAGTTATGTTCATCGTAGTAACATAAAGTGTATCTTGATAGGTTCCAGAACCAGATGTTGTTATCGTGGCTCCTACATATAACGTAAATTCACCATTTACATCACTAGTAACAGATGGAAGATAGTCAAAATTCGAGATCGTAAACTGTTCATTTGAAGGGCCAACAAATGGAGATGTAACCAAACCTGAGGGACTAGTAACACTGATGGAGAGAAGAGTGCTAACGGGATATCCGGATAGGAAATATTCTGCCGGTGTTCCAGGAACGACAATTACTATTTCAGGATCATTAATTATTTGCCCCGTATATCTTACCCTTAACTGATAAGTACCCGCATTATCTTTTAACGCGATAGTACCGAAATCTAATACAGATTGCTCAACAATAGAATCACTATACACATATTTGGGCGCGAGTGAAAAATAAAACAAGATAGAAATCAATAAAAATTTGATCAAAAATTTAACATGCAAGATATCGCAACACATTAAATGCAATCGATTTTTATCTATCTTTTTTTTAATGAAAGGAATCACTATGATTTCCAAAAGGTATCACATTCTCACAAGCAGAATAGTAGATGCAGATGTCATGCCGAGATAAACTACAAAAAATAAGTCGGTGAAAGCTATTGAACGATCCAATAGTTTATTTTTTTAGGTTGTGGAGAAAAGAGACACTGAATACAATAATATTGATTAATAATGAGATTTTTTTGAATCAGAGTCTGATGACGTGCACAATATAATTTCGATGAGCTGAAAATAATAGTATATGAAATAGCACTAGGCCATCAAAAACTATTTTTGATGGCCTAGTGCCTAGAAAATGTTATTAGATCTACAAAGAAATATTAATAACTAACAACAACCTCATATGTACCAGTATACGTTGCATCATCATAAGGAACGAGTACTGTACCTGCTGTCATACCAGTATCTACCGTTTGTATTGTCCCGCCAACATTAAATTCCATTGCTCCAGTGGCATCAGTATCTTGTGTAAACGTGTTTCCCGATCCATTGAGAGTCATATAAACACCCGTAGTTAAAAAGGTAAACTCATGTGAAGAGGTGCCTGATGGGTCTGATAAGTCAACTTCATTTTGAAGTGTAAGTGTAAGCACGGTGTTTGGCGCAGCCCCAGTAACCGCAAATGAGCCGGGGTTACCTTCAGTAATTACTACAATGTTCGAATCGCCATTATCACCTGCAGGCCAACTAACAGAGGACCCTGACCCATCTGCAGGCATTGTAAGTAAAGTAACATTTGTATTTGTGGCATCATCGGCAAAAGCCGCTATTGTGCCAAAGTCGAGAGCTGCAGTCTCTGTCATTGTGATCGTTGACAGCACAACCACTTGCGCATTCCCTGTCTCAGTACCAGCATTGGCTGAACCAACAGCCAGCCCTAAAGCTACCGTAGATAAACCAAGCGCTTTAACGAATTTATTTCTCATCATCATAATGTTTCTCCAATTCACAGCCGGAACAAATAACAAACTAACCAGCCGGGATTGTTCTTCAGCGGATATATTCCATAACCAAGAAATATTCACCGCTCCCGTGCTAAATTTTGCGGTTGCTACATCCAAATACTTTATTTTTTTTTAGTTATTTTTAATGCAAACAAATAACTTTTTGTATTAATTGCTATTTTTTTTGATCAAAATTGCTAAAATATTGAAATATTCGACCTGTAATACACTGCAGTCCCTTGCACCACAAACCCGAAAGCAAAAATACACAGCTTGTTTTTTCACCATCGTTATTTCATCTTCACATTCGGTGCCAACCCAAAACCAAGAACAATTCAGCTAGGCACACATCATGCTATTTACCTGTAGCAAGTTTAGTTTTAATCGCTAAAAGCAAGCAATTACATCATTACTAAATGACTCTGGATCACCATAAATAGTAACAAGCAAAAGATAAGACACACTAGATTGCACATAACGGCAAACGATTGCCGTAAGTTTAGAAACAAAGACCGGAAAAGATAAGCCATGAAAATATGCAAAATAGAATCAGCGAAAAAAGTGTTTGTCCCCATGACACTAACATTCTTTATATTGTTCACTAGCCTTAGTTATGCTGTTGATGAATCCATCACGATCACTGCAACTGTTCCCTCATGGGCGGTTATCGAACCAAGTACAAATTCAGCAAGAGTTATGTTGGATGGTCATCCAGGTGCCGCAGAATATAACGAAACCTTATTAACATTAAACCTATCTCATAACTCTGCTACCGGTTATACCCTTGAGCTGAAATCACTAAACAATGGAAAACTTATAGGAACGCGCGACACAACGCGTACCATTCCTTATAAGATAAGCTACGATTCACAATCTCCTATTGCATTAACAACAACTCCACAGGATGTCGGTGGCGCAACAACTTCAGCCACAGGTGCAGCAACAACACCATTTACCAAAGTAGTGGATATCATTATTAGTAACACTCATGCCAGCCAGGCAACCAATCAAGACTATGAAGATACGATTGTGTTTACATTAACGGGCATATAGATCTAATTAATAACTCCACATTAGAAAAGGATTTCAAAATGCATCTTCCATTAGGGATTGGGAAACTCTTATCCATTTTCATTTTATTCATTTCACCAGGATTAGCGCTCGCAATCAATGTTGTGCCATTTTCCGGCGAACTCGACTTAAGCAAACAATCTAACTACAAATTTAAAGTTCTCAATCCAAGTTCGAATGAAACAGCGGTGAAAATTTCAGTTGTTCAATGGAAAATTAATGAACAGGGGGAAGAAATTCGAATTCCGGATTCAGAACTAACTATATTTCCAAAACGTTTATTAATTAAACCAAAAGGTGAGCGGAGTGTACGTGTTTCATATCGAAATAACAGCTTCCCAGCCATCGAAAAAACCTACCGAATTATTGTCGAACAAGTCCCTGTCAATAGAAATAATAAGGGAAACTCTAAAAGGAAAGCTGCAATAAATATTTTAACAAAATATGTTACGTCATTTTATGTCAAACCAAGGGATGCTAACTCCAAGATTAGCGTTATAAGTAGCAATTCAATAGAAAATGGTTTTTCGTTAAAAATCAGAAATGATGGCAATGCCCACACCCATTTCATCCAACCATCGATGACCATTCAGCAATCAGATAATAAATTATTTATATCTGATTTAACGTTATTAGAGTCATTTGCGAGAACCAATATCTTCGCCCTTGGTGAAAGACACTTCGAGTGGAAAATACCGGAAAATTTTCAAGACACATTGAATTTTGAACAACCTTACGAAGTAACTATCGACTGGACATGTGAAAACTGCCAACAAGAAAAAGACAATATTAGCTTTGTTGTCGAGTAATACAAAACAATTTGAAGGCCTTAAATGTTTCGAATTATATCAATAATATTATTATGTTCGTTTTTTTCCAGCGAACTGTTTGCATATAATATGAAACACAGCCCAAAACCGAAAGCATTACCTCAAAACAAAGCGCTACCCAAAAACAACGAACTACCAACATTAAAGCCATTGCCTACACTTAAAAAGTTACCTCAACTTAAATCACTACCAAAGCTGAAGGCATTACCAAAATTAATAACACTACCAAAGTTCAAAAAAATTGAACAATTGGATGAATCATCATCCCAACATGAATATGCCGAAGATACATTAAGTGATGACCCTTTTCTTATCTTTGACCCAAATTATAGTTCAAGTTCAGGTTCCGCACCTCCGGAAAAACGAAAAGAGCTAGCAAAGCCTGAGAAATTACTTCGCGAAGGTGTTCTCGATTTGCTAATCAACACCGTCACGCATGGAGATATACGTATAATTAGCAACGACAGCATGGAAATTCTCTTTTTGGATAAAGACACATTATTGAAAAATTTCTACGACAGCTTAATGCTTCCTATCTTTAAACAGGTTAGCCTTTTTCTACAACCAAGAGATTGGGTTAAGAAAAGTGAACTTGAGGATATGGGTTTCAAGGTAGATGTTGATATAGAAGAACTCATTGTTGATTTAAAAATCCCAGCACGCTATCGAAGACTAAAAACCGCTCAACTGAATGGCAATATTACAAAAACAAAAAAAATTGACGTACTACCTTCTCAACGATCAGCATACATAACACCTTACTGGTCCCGCACCTGGACAGATCAACGTTCGGTCAACAATTATGTTGATATTGATGCCGCGATTAACTTCGACGGCTGGGTAATAGAAAGCGATACAACCTTCGATTTACTAGCAAGCAAACACAAACGCAATAAAACACGTTTAGTGCGAGATTTCCCCAAGCACGTAACCCGCGAAAGCATTGGTGATGTCGAATATCAAACAATCGGGCTTATGGGGAATAAGTCACTCGGCGGTTATAGTGTTAGTCGAGACTTTTCACTACAACCTAATTTATTAACCAGCCCAATGAGTCATCAACGAATTTTTCTGGAGAACGATTCAACAGTTCGCGTATTTGTCAATGACATCCCACGACAATCGTTCTCCTTAACCGCAGGGTACTATGATTTGCAGGACTTCCCTCTCATTGACGGTGTTAATTTTATAAAAATTGAAATAACCGATATTTTTGGCAACGTCACAGTTCATGAGTATACCGGCTTTGATAATAAGAAAGTGCTTGTTCCTGGCATGACAGATTATTCTTTGACGACTGGATTCGAGCGCATCGCAAATGCAGACTCATCAACAGAATATGATTTCGGCGAAGTTGGTTACAGCACTTATATTCGCCATGGCCTACATAAAAACTATACAGTAGGACTACTTTCCGAAGGCGAAAATAACTTTCTATCGTTTGGCGGATACGGTGTTGCAACTGGCCTCCTAGGAACAATTGAAGCGAGTAGTATGCTCAGTGGTAGAGAAAACAACGGGACCAATGTAGGAGCCGGACTCAACATAAACTATTATTATGCGACATCACTTTTCACTTTCAATAGTACACTGCTGGCAAAAACATCGCAATTTTCCTCCCTAGGTCAAACAGACTTTAGTGTCAAACAAAAATATTACGCGTCAGCCACATTAGGGTTACCCGTTCCCTATTTCAGGCAGTGGCGGCAAAGTTATAGCGGTCGATATGAAAGCCGCTGGAACGACTCAACCCAAGCCAGAGCATCGATAAAACTCAATGGTAGAGTTACAAAAGATTATACCTTAGGGATTACTGCTTTTTATTCGGTCAACGAAAATGGCGTAGGAAGAGACCAAGGTGTTCAGCTAACTTTACAATGGTATCCACAAAAAAGGATTTCTGTAGCAGCAACACATGACAGTTTGACAAAAGGACAACGTTTCGATGTTTCTCGTTCATATATTGGCGAACAAGGCGTTGCTTTGAACGGGTCATTTTCTGACGACGAGACACATAGTAACGCAAACGGATCGGCAAGCTGGAAAGCGCAATATTTTGAATCTCGTTACAGCCTAAATGTTTCGCAAGAGAAAAGCACAGAGCAGTCTCTGATACAAGACGAAAAACGCTATGAAAGTTTTTCTTTGAGTAATTCATTTGCATACGTAGACGGCGTATACGCCTTAGGCCCTCCTATTAGAAATGGTTCATTTGCAATATTTAAAGCAAACGAGGGCTTAACGACAGGCCGTATTGCTGTCTCAAGAAATAGCAACGATGAAAACAAAGATGCAATGCCGTTTTTAGAGGGCAACGGATCAACGCTATTATTTACCAATATAAATCAGTATGGCGAGAGTACTGCTCACTTACTCCCTTTCGAAGAAGACACCTATATTGGTTTGGATAAACGCAAATATCGAATTTTCAGTCGTTATCGCAGTGGTTCGCTAGTTCGGATCAGTAAAAATTTGAACATGTATGGAAGCGGAGTATTAGCTGATAACGAATGGATACCGATTGGCTCAATTACCGGTACATTTTATCACCTAGATAGTGATGCTCAATCACGTTTTTTTACCGATAATGAAGGCTATTTTGAAATTGAGAATATAAAACCAGGCAATTATCGAATTATTCTCGACTCAAATATGGGAGCAGGAACTGTTACCGTAGAAAAGAGTGAAAACAACTTTGTTGACTTTGGCATACTCAATTTAAGTAACGCGAATTAAGAGGAAACCGTTTTGAGGATAATTTCTGCATTTGCCTTTTTGATTTTGGTGTTTATAACCGCCAAAACATTTGCAGCAACTGAATTTACCATTCGTGGTGGAGCTCCTGTCGTTATTTCACCAGGCATAGATGTAAATCGACAAATAGTCGCAACGTTAGTGTTAAATTCAGATCAACCCTATAGTGTATCTATTAGCGATGATAATGGGGGAACACTGAATAATGGGAAAGCTCTTATTCCATACAGAATCAGCTATAACAATAATGCAGAAATCAACATGTCACCCGTCCCAGCGACGGTTGAAACAGCGGCATCAATTAGCAACGGGGAAAGTACAATTGCTGTAAGTATTCTCGGATCAGACACCACAACTGCATTAGCCGGTGACTATTCCGCTACGATAACAGTAACGGTGACAAGTTTTTAACTGGCTTAGAAGTATAAAAACACTAAGTATATTAAAAATTTAACTCATTTTTCATAAAGATTCTAAATTTTCTGTCGTTATTTAGGTTATGAAAAAAGTAATAATATGTCGAGCGAAGATCACATGAATAAAAGTATATTCAAAACAACACTACTCATTCTCACGATCAGTCTGCTTTCTGGTTGCGCAGCTAAAATTGAAACCGTGCGCGGAGATGCGCCCACAACAGAACAACTCGAATCCACCGTTGTTAGTGGCTGGAATCAACCAACACACATGCGAGAGTTTGAGCCAACAAATATTACCGTTGCCAGTTTACCGATAAATCAAGTCAATGCCGTAGATGACCCCAAACCGATCACTGATAGTAGTGGTCGCTGTCCAACAGGTACAACACCGTTTCTAACAACAACAGAAGGAAAAGAGTTACTCAGTAAAACTGTGCGCGTTTCTGGATACGGTGCTCCACCTGCACGCATTTTAAGCCCTATGCAAAAACGACTACTTTCATTACGTGCCGCAAAACTTGATGCTATACGCGCGCTTGGTGAAATAGTATCGGGTATGAAAATCTGGGGTGGCTCAACACTTTCTGATTTAGCGCTACACTCAGATAAAGTACATGTACATTTGGATTCATTTGTTCAAGGTGCAAAAATTCTTTCAACAAATCGTATGGAGGATGGTAGTTATGAAGCGGTTGTGGGAATTAGTTTTAATTCTCAGATAGTCAACAAACTGGAGTTAAACCGCTGTGTACCAGATGCAAATCCAAAAAATATGAGAATTAATAATTTGCCTTTGGCTTTGAATTAAAAAATGAGACCAATAGGCCCCATTTTTCAACTTTTTTATCGTGTAGTTTTTTAGTAACGACTATTCATAAAAATAAACTGCACCGGAAGATGTAAGATTATCATTATTTTGATCCCCATTAATTCCAGACGCCGAACTACTCTCGAAGGGTGCTCCAACAGCTAGCTTGTCATCATCCAGAGAAATACTCATACCAAACTCATCCCCAGGATTTCCTTCGACAACAGGCGGCGAATTCGATGCTTTAACATAACGAGTTTGACTCCAATCACTTCCACTTCGACTAAACATGTATACAGCTCCAGCTTTTCTTACAGAGTTATCAGATTGGTTTCCATCAATACCTGTAGCGTTACTCTCTTCTTGTGGTGCTGCAACAGCAAGCGTATCACCATCAACTGACACACTATATCCAAACCGATCTGCTTCGTCGGTAAAATCAGTATCTCCATCGGGGTTAGAAGCTTTAATATACGCCTGCTGGCTCCAAAGAGTAGGCCCAGCTATAGAGTAAGTAAAAACATAAACTGCACCTGCGGATGGTTGTGAGTCATCGGATTGAGACTCACCATTAACCCCAGTTGCCGCACTTGATTCACCAGGAGCACCAACAGCTAATGTTGTACCTTCATCATTAAGAGAAACACTATATCCAAAGTCATCGCCTTGCCCAGTGTTAGATGCTTTTAAGTAGGTTTGTTGGCTCCAACTACTGTCGCTAATGTTCCGTTCAAACACATAAACGGCCCCTGCTTCAAATAGGGAATTATCACTACCATCATCACTATCGACACCTGTTGAAGAGCTTTCCTCACGTGGCGCACCAACCGCCAATCGGTTACCGCCTAACGCTACTGCATGACCAAAGTTATCACCTATTTGTGTATTGAATGCTTTTATATACGCTTCTTGATTCCATGCACTACCTATTCGCGAAAAGATATAAACCGCACCTGAGTTACTTTCCACCGTGGCATCATCTTCGGGACCGTTCACTCCCATAGAATCGCTATCTTCTCTTGGTGCACCGACTGCAAGATAATCCCCCAACAACGAAAGACTAAGACCAAACCAATCGTCTTGATCTTCATTAGATGCTTTTATAACAGCTTGTTCAGACCATACATTACTTGAATCACGCACAAAAATGTAAACAGCACCAGCTCCACTAACGCCGTTATCGGCTTGAAACTGTGTTGCATCATATGGGGCACCTGCTGCAATCGTATCACCGGAGATGGCAACAACAGAACCAAAACCACCTGCATTTACGGATGAGGCCTTGATGTAAGCTTGCTGACTCCAAGTTCCTGCTGTGTTACGCACAAACACATAGATTGCGCCACCACCTACTCCACCATTATCTGATTGCGCTCCATTAATACCAGTTGATGAACTTGCTTCAAATTGCGCTCCAACTACCAAAGTCTCTCCATCAAGGGCGACACTCCACCCAAAGCCATCCGCAACATCTGGATTTGATGCTTTTATATAAGCTTGTTGGGCAAAGCTAGACGAACTCTGACGAGTGACAATAATGTTATATTCAGTCATCTCATTGCCAGAGTCTGCACTGGCACTCCGCACTTCAACAGATATGGTATTAGAACCCTCTACCAACGCTATAGAAGGAGAACTATCTCCTGAAGTGACAACAGATTCGTTCACATCAATAATTGCAGGATTAGAAGACGTTGGTGTAACAGTAATTGCTGTTACTGAAAATGGAACAGTCACTGTATAGCTGCTTGTGGAACTACTAAACACTGGGCTTAAAGTACCACTTGATATAGTCAAACCAGACAACTGCGGATCTGAAGGTGATATTGTATCATCATCACCATCACTGGAGCTTGTAACACAACCACTGAGTATAAAACTCAAGAATATTATTAGCCCGATAATAGCCGTTGGTAGCAACTTCATTGTTTTATTTTTCATAATACTCTCCATCATCTACATCTAATTTCAAAGAGAACTCGATATTCACACTCATCAATTACACATTATATTCTCAGTGCATACGAGTGTTATGCTTCACACATTCAGAGCATTTTTTACATCACAATGTTTTTGTTGTTATGCGAGAAGGTAACTATATTCTATACTAACAATGAGCACATGCAGAGCAAGTTTTATTTATCTCCGCAATAACATGCAAGCAATAGGAAATATAAAAAACGCCCAAGAGGTAATCAAAATGAAAAGGTTTCTTGCAATATTGACTTCGACTATAATCGCCTCGTCAGCATCAGCATCTTCGTTCCCACATAGAACAGCAATATTTAGTCAAACAACAACCAATCCAATGATGGAAGTTTCCAGCAAATTATATGTTTCATTCTCAGAGAAAAAGTACACTTCTGCAGAGTGGGAAACTCAAAATACATCAACAGGAACTAAACGCACACTCAAATTAAATGATGGAAAGTTTATTTACACTGTCGATTTAGACGCTAATCACTGCACTAAAACCAAGATTGACGCACACTCATTAGAGGTTAAAGATCCGACAAAACTCGCAAATGAAATGAAAAGGCAAATGGGTTTAGAAAAAGATGGGGCATGCCAAGGAGCAGGATTAAAAGGCACGCAATACAAATCATCATTTGGGAAAATGTGTTTCTATAAAGATGTCTTTCTTCTCTGGCAAGAAGTCATGGGTAGCAGAACAAAAATTACCGATGTTAAATTTGATGTCGCATTACCGAAAAACAAAACCAAGCTTCCCAGTGGGATAAATTGCACAGAGGGTAATAGATATTCAAATCAATTTGATTACAATCAAAGTTCATCTTATAGCAGTAGCAGAGAAAAACATCGACACCAAAATCCGGAAAATATAGAAGAAGCTATGAAACAAGCAAAGGAAGCAATGCAACAACTAGGAAACAGCTTAGAAGTCTTAAATGATAGATAAAACTGTGATAACTGTCTTGCGAGGAGATAAATATACCCTAACGTTGCATAAGATATCGGAATTAAAAGCTTATAGAGCTAGTATAGTAGCGTTTTCACGCAGGTTTTCTGGTTTGAGCTTAGTCACTCTAAGTGAAATCTAGAAAATCAGTGCGAAAACGCTAATATGCTGCTATAGAAGCAGCAACGCGGTTTTCAATCGAAATTTTATGCAACGTTAGGGTATAGTTGAGGCCCAAAGCCAGAAGCGCAAAATACTGCTCTTCTGACTTTAGTTAAAGCTCTTTAGAACATAAACGACAATATAAGATCACTGGTCGCAGTGCTCAAAGTAAATGGACCTGTTGTTAACACGCCATTAACACTTGATCGTATTGATATTTGATCAGTAATGCTAAATTCCGCACCAACACCCGCATAAGCCATCACCCTGCTGTCTTGATTTTTATAAGCATCACCAGAAAGAATTACTACACCGCCACCAGCACGAAGATAGGGAGATACTCGACCTTTTGACAGGTACTTCATAATTCCACCTGTTGCTGAAATTAGCGTACCACTCGCTATGCCTGCATCTTTATCTTCCCCATTAATCTGTAGGGCCGCCATCGCTTCTACAACTAACTCATCATCAACAAAGATTCTTCCACCAACTGTATTTAAGGCGTTTTGCGCATTAACGCCATTTGGCACATTCGGGCCGAAACCACCGGGCACCCCAACATCAAGAGAAAAACCTTGTGCATCCGATTTTTCTTCCGCAAACACTACAGGCGTAGCGATAAGCGCGGCAACCATCACAATAGCGGCATATAATTTATTCATTTCTCAATTCCTCATTAATTACTTTTATTCAATATTTGTTTTTTTACCAGCTCATACATCTACAAATGTCAAAAACCAATCAATAGTGAAGTTTACACCAACTCGCTAATAAGTCTGAACAACTTTTATTCGCATGAATATTTTTTGACAGAACTTTACTATTTCTTACCATAGGCCAATAAAAAATCATGTGGTACTTTTAAACCACTCTCCCCCACATATTCGCTCGCAAATTGTGCAACTTCGTTTTTTACCGCTTTACGATCCGAATTTTTTAACGCGTCAAACTGCATTTTCATGATATCTGATGCTTCAACCACATCCCAATAATCATTAAAATTATCAAACTGATAATGGAAGGTATGACATTCTACATTGATTTCAGAAAAACCGGCATTGTCTAAGATTGTATCAATCGCACCCGGTGCGCCCATAGACGTTACTTTTTTCAACGGAGGATAAAACTCTTCAGGCACCTTATCTTTAAACACTTCGTATGACCAATACATCACCGGCATATTTTCCGCTTCTCCCCAAACGGCAATCGCGAACTCCCCACCAGGCTTTAATACCCGATACATTTCATTCACACCAGCTTGAGGATCATCAAATAACATCACGCCAAAACGACAGAGTGCTTTATCAAATTGATTATCATCGAATGAAAGTTTTTCTGCAGGCATTGCTTGAAAACTAATATTGTTTAAGCCTTCTTTTGCAACTTTCGATTGTGCAACATCTACCATACCTTGTGCGGCATCAACACCAACGATATTAATATCATTACCCATGGTGCGAGCTAACGTCAATGCCGGCTCACCGGTGCCGGATGCAAGATCCACAATATAATCGCCAGCTTTAGCGTCTAATTTATTAATCAACGCATCGCCCACAGGTTTAATCTGTGGAAGCCATAAATCAAATTTTTCAGCAATCGCATGCCAGTCGGGTTGGTTATCGTTTTTAGCCATCTCACTTCCTATTCTAGAATACACTTCTATTGAATAAAAAAAGGGCTGAACTGTCAACCGAGCATTTCACCATCAATATTCACACTTACTTTGCAAAAACCACATATCCATGTGATACCTCAATCACCTCGCTGCTGATAACCTTATAACTACTCACTTTGAGATTTTTTATCACCCGCGTCAAGCGACACGTAATCGTCAATATCAACACTATTGCAAATTCTTTAACACATAACAGGCGAATATTACATAAATCACAATTACCGGTAACGCCACTAAAGGAAGATCGAAATGAAAAATAAAATATCGGAAAAAAAATACCTAGCAATTGAGTTTCCTCATTACAATCGCTGGATTACCATCCTAAGCATCATTATCCTCACGCTTATATTAGGTGGCTGTAATGATAGTAGTAACGGTGACTCTGATGGAGATTCCTCCGAAGACACGCTGAAAGTCACAGTGCTGGATGACCCACTCACAAGCAACCCATTAATTGGAGCGTTTGTCTCGCTTTACAATTCAGATAAACAAACAATATCGAAGACCATCAAAACCGGATCTGACGGCATTGCAAATTTCGGTAATGTGAGCGCGTCTTTAACATTAACAATTGCCTACGAAGATAACGGAGAAGAAGCGCGAGAAATTCGCACCATATACGATGCTCAACCCGGGAACTACACTATTTACATGAAAGATGTAGGATGCAGCTCGCAGGATACGATCAATGCAACATACAGTGGCATAGGCGGTGATGCATTAGCTGCTTCACTCGAACCTCATTTGAGCGGCGACGGTGCGTTACTCACATCTCATTCAACCGCTGTTACTGGCGGAGTAGCTTCATTCAGCAACGTGCCAGTCTGTTTGGATGATATTCAATCAGATGGTAAACTAACCCACTTCACCGTAGCAATTGACGGCGACGGTGCAGTAAGCAGTTACGGTTTTGAAGCAGATCAAACCATAAACAACGGCGCAAATTATACTGGTTCTGCAGATTTAACTCCCACAATGCTTAACTGGTCGGCAGCGAGCGCTGATGACAAACCTGATGGTATTGTACTAAGTGCAGTACACAAAGCGGTCGCTTATTCCAATCTTGGCTTTGGCCCACTTCCAACTGATAGCAGTGGCGCAACTTCTGGTGAGTTTCCGGTAGCAGATCAGTTCCCAGCTGATGCATTTATTGTTGAAGCGGTGCAGAGTGAAGGCCTCGATAACGATAAAATTACCATACGCCGTTACGACAGTTATCCAACGAGCATCTCCGTCGATTTTACTGACAATGAATTCACCACGTTCACTTACGATTCAACCACCGAGAGTTTTAGTTGGACACTCACAGGGAATAGCACTAAAGACTTCATACAAGTTAGTAGTGAATTTAACGCGTCAATCGACGTGAATTGGAGTTTAACTATGTCTCCCGATACAACCACGGTAACATTACCTACGCTACCGGGAGACGTACAAGCGTGGTTTGATCGCACTAATATCGATGCCGACGATACTGACGTTTTAGCTGGAGATGTTCAATCAACAAACAGTTATAACGAATACCTGATACTCGCTGCTAAAACGGCAGATCTCGTTTCGCAAAGTGTCACTGTTGATGCCGACGTGGTTTTCCGTGAACTTGACAGCGTTAATGACAACGGTACTAACAACGGTGGAGGCGATACGTTGTATGGAACGCTAACATTTTCTGGCACCGGTTTGACCAGCTTCCCATCAGCGAATTATGAACCGACTACTGTTAGCTCTATATCCGGTGTCACCGCTTGGGGCGATGGGACAGTCGTCCTTTCTGTTCAATCTTTTGCTCCACTCGATGCAAGCAAAGCTGCTTCGGTTACGCTTTCAAAATCTGATGGCAGCAGTGATACATGGGGTGCAACACCTGCAGGACTAAACGGTGTACCGGGTGTTAGTGTATCCACATCCTCCAGCGAAATAACCTTTACTAATGCAGTAGTGACAAGCCAAACAGCAGGAACTAGCATTACACTCAACGGTACATTAAGCTATTAAGACAATAGCTGTGTTTGTTTGAAAAATATTCCTGGTAAGTTTAACTTGCCAGGAATAAATAAATTTATATTCATACGCCCTTGGATAAAACCTATGCCACCTAAGAAAAGAATCGCTATCGTTGAAGATGAATTTGAAACCCGCGAATGGATAGGTGCAACCATCATGGATACCGCACAGTTTGATCTTGTTGGCTCCTGGGGATCTATTGCGCAAACTTTTTCAGAATTTGCAAAGCTAGAGAATATTGATGTAATACTAGTTGATCTCGGTCTACCAGATGGTAGTGGGATAGATCTTATTCGCGAATTACGCAGACGTAATAAACAAGTGCGTTTTTTAGTCATCAGCGTTTTTGGAGATGAACGTCACGTTGTCAACGCGATTGAAGCTGGTGCAGGAGGGTATCTACTAAAAGACTCTAGTGATGTTGAAATTACGGCAGCCATTGATCAATTGTTAAACGGAGGTGCACCAATAACATCATCTGTTGCAATATATTTACTCAAGCGATTTCAAAATCCAGCAACCACCGCAGAAGACAGTGCTGCACATATGCTGCTAACAGAACGTGAACAAGTTGTTCTACGCTTGATAGCTAAGGGACACACTTACTCAGAAGTCGCCAATACATTGGTAGTTTCTATCAACACAGTACGCACACACATTAAAAGTATTTTTAGAAAACTCTCGGCAAACTCACGTAGTGAAGCAGTATTCCATGCAGTCGAACAAGGAATTTTAAAACTTTAACCGCATGACTAACACGAGACATTGGAGTCACATAACCCTTTCGACAATGGCGCTACTTCTTGCCATCACAGCAATTATTTTCGTCAATATACAAGCACAACCAACTGCTTCAACAGAAATAAGCCAGGTATTAACAAAATACACCAACACCGCTTCCCTACCGGACGATACAGGATGGCATGGAACATCTTTACCCGACGACTGGTTCCGAAAATCCAACAACAAGCAATTTAAATGGTATCGATTTCAACTAGCCGTTGCAGATATCAATCAAAATCCACTCGGTATTTATGTGACTAACGCGTCGCGGCCCATCACTTTTTTTATCAATGGCATTCAACTCCCAGCCCACAACTCAATTTCAGAAACCGTGCCGAGAATATGGAGCCATCCGCAATTTTCCATATACAACTTGTTAGATCATTCTTCTCCATTCGTTGAAGTTACCTTGAGAATCCCCAGCAATCAAAGCCAATCGGGCTTATTAGGAAAAATTTATACCGGCGATAAAAAAGAAATAATAAAAGATTTTGAAAGCGCGTTTTTCATTAAGGCGCGATTACCCTGGTTAACACTCTATGCGATGTTTTTAAGTGGCGTTTTAATGGCTGCTCTTTGGATGTTGCGTCGCAAAGACTCCATTTACGGATACTATTCATTAGGTGCGTTCACTTGGGTTATGTACAGCTTTCAATATGTTCCCTCCAGCATTCCTATTTCCGATTACATTTGGGAACTCATCGGAATGAACGCGATGTTTTGGTTTCCGATTGTTACCGCACTTTTCTGCAATAACTATCTTAAGTCACCCCATCCTAGAATGGAACGCTTAATATTATTCGCAGGAATTTCACTCTCTATAATTACACTGCTAGTAAATCGCATGACATTCTATTGGATGGCGGACTATCTCCTTCCTGTGGCAGCGTTTATTCTCGGTGTTTATCCTATGGGCCGCATGTTGATTGAAACATTTCGACGACGGGATTCAAGACTCACTTGGTTAACCATTCTCGCTGGCGCGCTAACTGATTTATTGCTCCTCAATGATGTATTAGTTTTAGGGCATTGGATTCCACCCTGGTCTGGTCTATTTTTTCACTATGCCGCATTACCATTAATATGTATTGTATTCAGCATCCTATTGTTAGAACGTTTCGTAGACACCTTAAACGAAGCGGAAACACTCAACATTAGCCTTGAGAATCGTGTGCGAGAAAAAACCAATGAATTGGAGAGCAATCATCTTCGATTACGAAAATTAGAGCGCGAACAATATCTCGCTGACGAAAGAGAACGCATAATGCGAGATATGCACGACGGTGTTGGTGGTGCATTGTTATCTATGCGAGCAGCATTGGAACGCGACGAATGGAATCGAAATGATATTCACACAGGAGTTTGTGAAGCACTGGATGATCTCTATCTGATGATCCACTCTCTGGACCCATATGATGAAGATCTCGGAATGGCGTTAGGCGCGACACGCCATCGTTTTGAACGCAGACTAAAGCAAGCGGGTTTAAAACTCGGCTGGCATCTCAATGAAATACCTCCCATCAAAGGCCTCGGACCACAAGTCGTACTGCAAGTAATTCGTATTATTCAGGAGGCGATTAATAATGTCATCAAACACTCCTCAGCAACTCAGGTAAATATTCAAGTTTCTTGTATCGAAAATTCACCAAAAGAAGCACCCTGCATACGAATCGAAATTATTGATAATGGGACAGGGTTATCAAATAGCGAATCAACAGGATTTGGTTTAAGAAATATGAAACAACGCGCTAAAAGTATTAGCGCGCACATATCGATTCATTCAGACGATTCAGGAACAGTGGTACAACTCGATTTACCCTCAGAGTTACCGGCTTATCAAATCAATACATCAGCACATCATTAAAAAATTAATTGCTTCGCGTTTGTCGAGCCAACAGTGTAATTTTCTCCCAATCACCTGCTTGCAGCGCGTCGTCTGGCGTTAACCAAGAGCCACCGACACACGCCACATTCGGCAGTGCCAGATAGTCTTGAAAATTATTTGGGCTTATCCCACCTGTTGGGCAAAACATAACATCGGGGAACGGACCACCTATCGACTTCACCGCTTTAACACCACCGGCTGCTTCGGCAGGGAAAAATTTAAAATGTGTATAACCCGCATCAATACCTTGCATCAACTCAGATGTTGTTGCGATTCCAGGTATCAAAGGAATAGAAGTGTTACACCCGGCATCTAATAACTCAGGTGTCATGCCTGGGCTTAGCGCAAACTTTGCACCAGCCTCTTCCACCTGTTTGAGTTGCTGTTTATTGGTTACCGTACCAGCACCTATCATTGCCTCTGGCACTTGCTCTGCAATTTTTGCAATCACGTCAAGTGCAACAGGTGTGCGTAATGTGACTTCAAGCACACGAATTCCACCTTCAATCAACGCCTCTGCTAACGGAATAGCATACTCTAATTTTTTGATGACTAACACGGGCACTATAGGGCCTTGTTTAAAGACTTCATCTGCAGATGTTTTCCATTGGTTTGACATAAAATTTATTCCTTAAAAACTGAGTCGAAAGATATTACGATTGAGAACGCTCAACAAATAACGAACAAGCACCCTGCTCCGCCCCTGTTAAACTATGCCGCATTCCCGCAAACATCTCTCTACCCATACCCACCTGATGATTCGCATTATTAAATGATTTATTCACGCGGGCATCTAATTCATCATCGTCGACTAGTAGCAGCATCTCTCCGGTTTCTGTATTTATCTCGATCATGTCACCGCTGTTTACTTTCGCTAACAACCCGCCTTTGTATGCTTCAGGCGTCACATGAATTGCCGCTGGAATTTTTCCTGAGGCACCAGACATTCGGCCATCAGTAACCAACGCCACGTTAAAACCTTTATCTTGCAGCACACCCATTGGAGGAGACAAACTGTGTAACTCAGGCATTCCTATCGCAGATGGCCCTTGAAAACGCACAACAACAATACAATCCTTATCCAACTCTCCTGCTTTAAACGCTGCATTCAATTCAAATTGATCTTCAAATACAACAGCAGGTGCTTTTATTTTACATTGAGGTGATGTTAACGCCGATGTCTTCATTACTGCACGACCTAAATTACCCGATAACACACTCAAACCACCATCAGGTTTAAATGGTTTGGCAACTGACGTTAATACTTCTTTGTCTTGTGAATCTTCCGGGCCATCAACCCAAATCAGCTCACCACTTTCAAGTGTGGGCACCTTGGTATAACGCTCTAACCCATGGCCACAGATTGTATTCACATCGTTGTGTAATAGCTCGGCTTGCAACAACTCTCTAATGAGAAGCGACGTTCCACCCGCTTCAGAAAAGTGATTGATATCCGCAGAACCGTTTGGATAAATATGCGTTAACAGAGGCACAGCTTTTGAAATATCAGAAAAATCATCCCAGTTAATTTCAATGCCTGCAGCTTTTGCAATAGCCACCATATGCATGGTGTGATTTGTTGAACCACCTGTCGCCAACAAAGCAACCAAACCATTTACAATCGATTTAGCATCAATGATATGACCAATAGGCATGTACTCATCACCTAAATCCGTTAACCGTGTTACTTGTTTCGCCGCTTCAATCGTCAATGCTTCGCGCAACGCAGACGTGGGATGAACAAACGAAGAACCCGGCAGATGCAAACCCATCACCTCCACCACTAGCTGATTGCTATTTGCCGTTCCATAAAAGGTGCAAGTTCCCGGCGAATGATACGACTGCGATTCAGCTTTTAATAACTGCTCACGACCAACAAGGCCTTGCGCGAAATCCTGTCGTACCTTAGCCTTTTCATTATTCGGCAAGCCGGATGACATTGGACCAGCAGGGACAAACACACTGGGTAGATGACCGAAACTCAACGCCCCCATTAACAAACCGGGCACAATCTTGTCACAAATGCCTAGCATTAAACTGCCATCAAACATATTGTGTGATAAAGCAACAGCAGTAGACATAGCAATCACATCCCGACTCATCAAACTCAAGTCCATTCCTGGATTACCTTGAGTGATGCCATCACACATTGCAGGAACACCACCCGCAAATTGTGCGATGGCATCTGCGTCGCTCACCGCTTGTTTAAGGATCTGCGGATAGGATTCATACGGCTGATGAGCAGACAACATATCATTGTACGAAGATACGATAGCAATATTTGCTTTGCTTGCGCCCTGAAGATTATCTTTATCCGTTTTATTACAGGCGGCAAAACCGTGAGCCAAATTACCACAAGATAACACACCACGATGCGGCCCTTGGATTCGAGCTTTTGCTATTTTATCTAAATAGACTTGACGAGAATGCTGACTGCGTTCAATGATTCGCTCTGTCACATTCTGAATAATTAAATTCATAGTTACTCCGATACTGCTTTATAGCTTGAGCTCTACATAGATTAGCGAGATATAAAGGTTTAATAGATTAGATGTTGCCGGCGATGGCAAACTTTGATGTTGAGAAATTAATTTTGATTTGTATTATAAAGTATAATACGACAAATAATAAGTATATTGAAAATGAAATACGCAAATATTGAACATTAAACGACCAAATATTCGCACATTCAATTCACATGCGTCCTATAAAAAAGCCTAATATTTCTATCAAGCTCGTTTGTTCAAATCACTCGTTTCAGAGAGATTGCCTCAGCACAACTACTACTTATGGAACTCCGACTCATCTCCATTTCGCTCAACAACAATAGTATCACCTGGCACAAATACGTCAGACAGAATCTGTTGAACCAATGGGTTTTCAATAGACTGTTGAATGGCGCGTTTCAATGGCCTTGCACCATAAACAGGGTCATAACCAGCGCACCTACTTAGGTCGAACGCGGCATCAGTGACCGTAAAGTTCAAATCTCTATCTGCCAGACGCACGGTAAGATATTGCATTTGAATCTGCGTAATCGTAAAAATTCTAGCTGCTCAAGAAGAGTGCTTACGGGCCGGTGACTGGATCATAACTGGGGCAGTCACCTCCCCAAGACTGGCGACGAGATAGTGTTGCGAATGGACCCGTTAGGAGAGGTGAAATTGAGTGATTGTTATTGACAAATCGGGAATAACGACTGTAAAAATATATCTCTTTGGGGTGTGTTTTATTATTTTGTAGATTTTCGAAATTTATCGAAATAAACCCTACCATGACAGCTCTTCAACTATTTCACGCAACTTGGATTCCTGTTCTGATTTTGCACCATTGATATAGCCAATCCTCAGAACAATACGTAGAGGCGGCTTTAAGAATGCCTGTGTATCGTCGCTTTCCCATTGCTGTCTTACGTGTTTGAACTTGCGCTCAAATTCAGGCCAGTGTTCAAGCAAATTTTTAAACCAGGGTAGCGCAATTCCGTAACTGGGAATCGGCTCACCAATTTCATTGTTACTAGATTGGAGTCGCGCGAATATCTCGGCGATAGCTGAGTTGAGCTTGCTTTTTTCATCTTGATTATTACTGTCGCAAGTCCATTTAACTGCGCGAATCAATCCGGTGAGCGCGGCTACGGGTGATACCCCTGCTTTATTACAAAATAAATCGACAAACTCTTGGCTTCTGATCGAGTGAGTGTTGTGCCAGTGTAAACAGAGTGTCATAAAAAAACGTTCCGGCTTATGTCTCTCAATCCCGTCCTGAAATGTTTTGAAAAATTCCTTATACAGCTTAGACTTTGGCCAGTAATATGATCTAAATGATTCGAGGAGTAACTGGGCTTGCTCATCGCCTAAACAAGCAACCGTCGCCAATACTTGCCGAGTATGCTCTAGTAAATCAACAATAGCGACAAACTGACCTCGCTCCCATTCCGGATTATTATATGGTTCAATCAAACGCTCGTGTAGGACTAAACCTTTACTTAAGTAGTGCAAACCTTCCTGCAATGCCTGCAAGTCTTTATATGCCTTGCTGTCATCCGAAATCACGTCAGCATAATCAAATAATTCAGCACAAATTCGACCCAAATTAGGATGCTTCGACGCTAAGAAATTAGCTATCACCGAGGCTCGTAAAGGTCTCAGGCGCTCATTCCATAACTCAATACAAGACTTATCTGTAGAACTTTCATTTTCGGCACGCTCTTTAATCTCTAACGCCGATGTTAAAGCCAAAGAAGCATAACCATAATTATTATCGAATTGCGTATGATCTCTGTGTTTTTTCAGTTGAGTCAGATAATAGATTGCCATTTGCAAATAGTAAACTTCCCCGAAATAGAGAACACCGTGTTTAAAATAGTCAGGCTCTGTCGCACTTTTAACGATCAAACGATGGCTGGGTTGATAAATTATTGTGCGAAAAGGTTGTTTCGGCTGCGTGCCAATAATATCTCTACGATCCCATAACCAGCGCCCAGTAGCGTTAAATTCTACGGGGTTTGGTAACGTTCCATCTTTCTCTAAATTTATAACGGTATCATATAGCTTTAATTCGTCTATTTCGCACAACAATGAGGGAACAACATTACTTCCTGCAATCGAGTCTAGCCATTGCCAAAGAGCCGGCAAGGTAGGCCAAATAGTTTCAGGTGTATTTTTATGTGCATAGTCATATGTTCCTCTGCGCAACACAGAGAAATGGGGAGGTAAACGCGTAGCGCCTGCAACTGTGAGCAACATCGGCAGGTCATCCAAAGTTACAGTGCCTATGTCGAGGTGATCTGCCAATTCCTCATTTGTCTTTCGTGAATCATACAAGCCAAGGTTTAATTGATCACGACAGTATTGTCGATCTTGTGTTGTCTCTGGCTTATTTGTATTTTTTAATGAAGGCAATAATAACCAGCTAAACCTTTCGCTTTGTTTGAGGTTAATCTCTCGAGCACAGACTGGAATTAAACCAGCATCGCATACACTGAGTATGACCAATAAACGAGAGTTGTATTTGTTCGCAAGGCCAGACAATAAACAAAGAATATCACGATCTGCATCACTCATGACTTCGATATTATCCCAGTATATACAGAGTAATTTTTTTTTCTGCCATGGCCATCGGTACAAAAGCAAACTACGGAGCCACAAACGCCCTCGCCAACTCTTGAGCCAACGGACTTTTTGAGAAGTCAATGAAGCGCGGGAAAACGGCCACCATCTAGCCATCATTTGCATCTTTTTTCTAAAAAAATGCAAATGATGGGGTAGTAGGCTATTAACAAAACCAATTGGCAATAAAAAAATAAGCAGGAGTATTAATAGCCGAAAAGCGTCAGACAATATGCCATCAGTAAACTCACGCAGAGCCGGCCATTGAGGGATTTTAGTTTTCAAATCCGCAAGCCATTGTCCAACAATATCCAAGCTGGTAGTCTCTGGAATTGACTCAGATAGCGGTGCCAATACTGGGGGAGAGACTACACCCATCAGCGCCAAGCCAATGCTAGTCACCAATATAAATAATATCAAAAAAATGGACTTCAGCATTATCTGCATCAAGATGCGCCGCCGAGTTATCCTAGCAAATCCTCCCTCCTCATCTTTGCGGACAAAGTGCTCATAGAGAATTGAGGCATTGCTGCGGGAAGATCCTGAAACAGCTTCAAACTGTAGCTCATACTCATGAATATCTGCTTTTTTTTCACACTGTAATTTACATTGCGAGACCAGCATTGACTCTTGTAAAATCCACCAAGCGGGTAATTCATTTTTCAACAAACGGTAAACCAATGAACCCAACTCGCTGCTAGATGAAACCGCAGCATAGGGCTTTACTTTAAAGCCACTAAATTTATTACTTTCAGCATCATCGACTGGAAAATATGTGTACGCAATTTTATCCAGGTTCGCTCCACTGACTTCTTTGATAGCAATGGATTCATCATCCCGAAAAACTGCTGCCACATCTTCTACACAACCAAAACCAATACTCGTTTTAGCAATAATCTCACCATGGGTTTTTCTTAACTGTAGATACGAATTGAATTCGAGTAATGAAATATTGTGATTGTTAGAATTAGTGTAGGAAAGATGTTGCGCCGTAGGCCAGAGAAAATTACAGCACCTCCCGCTAACATTTAAAAACCTAGCAATGATGGATTATTCCAACAATTGGTCGAAAGCTTATTCTTTGGGACGTAAAAAACCATCCAATCGAGTCGGTTTTTTCGGCTTTTAGCACTTC
>Ga0316204_10003779_pt1 | contig 29151 bp, 31 predicted proteins | sample 6monrhotite_MG_2_FD_205661 | JGI IMG/M metagenome (GOLD analysis project Ga0316204, IMG submission 205661) | Microbial mat bacterial communities from mineral coupon in-situ incubated in ocean water Damariscotta River, Maine, United States -... | ecosystem: Environmental > Aquatic > Marine >...
TCTTGGTAATCATAGAATGCATTCCAATAAACCTCTTGAGACTCAATCGCTTTCGGTTGAGAAACAAATTTATCGTATGCAAAAAATCCTAGTACGATAACTATAACTGCACCACCTCCAATAAAGAAGTAGTTTTTATATTTATCAAAAAAGCTCTCAGTACCAGTTAATTCGTCCTTCGCTTCAGTTTTTATGTTGTCTTTTTTCGCCATTATAATTCGAATAGTGAGTGCAAAAATAATTTTTTTTGCTCAAATTGAGATAAATTGATGAATTTTATGCCTTCTTTAACAAAGTATATTGAAAGAAATATCTAAATACTCACTATTGGCGGCGGTTGTCGGCTTGGCATATTTATTATTAATTTATTTTATTGGCTATGAAACGCCAAGAGAGTCATTTAATCAATTCATAGCGCTTTATTTAGCGGCCTTTACAGCCTTTTACATTTTGTGGTTGAACAAGCAGAATTGGAGTTTTAAAACATTTTTGGCCATTGCGATTATTGTGAGACTCATCTTGCTATTCGCAGTACCCGAACTTTCAAATGATTTTTACAGGTTTATTTGGGATGGGGAGTTGATTACGAAAGGCGTAAATCCTTATGCACATATCCCGAATGATTTAGTAAGTCAAGACCCATTTTATTCAAGTCAATACATGAAAATGTTGTGGAGAGGGATGGGAGAATTATCTCAATCTAACTACTCATGTTATCCAGTTTTCAATCAGTTCTTATTTGTTATTCCTGCTGGCTTATTCGAATCAATTCAAGGAAACGTCATCACTTTCAAAATCATGATGGTTTTAGGAGATGTCGGAGCGATTTACTTTGGTAAAAAGATTTTAGATCATCTAAATAAGCCTTCACATTTAATCTGGCTCTACGGCCTGAATCCATTCGTGATATTAGAGTTTACTGGTAATCTTCATTTTGAAGGAATCATGATCTTCTTCATTTTAGGTGGAGTTTATTACATAATGAAAAATAAGTGGATGCCTGCTGCGCTCTTCTTTGCTTTCGCCATACAAATCAAATTGATTCCACTCATATTCATTCCGTTCTTATTCAAGAGGTTAAAATGGCGAAATGCGATTGGATTCACTGCTCTAACTGCTTTCGTAGTGATTGGATTAGGTATGATTATGATTAACGGACAATTTTTAGATAATATTCAATCTTCATTAGATCTCTATTTTAAGAGTTTTGAGTTTAATGCCAGTATTTTCAATTTGTTCAGAGAGTACAGTTTCGCAACTTTGGGATATGACAATGTAATAGAAGATGGTCCGTTTTTATCTAAAATTGCATTTGTTCTTATCTTGCTTTTAGGCGTGTTTAGAGCTGTTAGAGACGATAAAGACATTTTTGGCGGAATGCTTTTTGCTCTGGTTATTTACTATCTATTTTCGACAACAGTTCACCCCTGGTATATTTCGCTTGTCTTGATTTGCTCTGTATTCACACAGTACAAGTTCGGATTGATTTGGTCATTCTTAGTGATGTTGAGTTACTATGCATATTCGAACCTTGCCTTCGAAGAAAATATGCTTTTCATTACCATTGAGTATGTAATTGTAATTAGTATTATGATTTTCGAGATCATTAAGAGCACTAAAAAGAGTAATTTTGGTATTCAGCTTAAAGAATTTTTTCAGAACTGATGAGTGCAGAAATTGTAATACCAATCAAAAAGAGTAAGCTTAGAATTCAAGCCATTATATACAGTGTTTTGGCAATCGTAGTTTTCTTGATCACTTTTGGATATGCTGAAAAACAGGATTTCATTACTCCAATCGTTTTTCAAGGGATTGGAGTGATACTACCTTTGTTCTTTGTTATTGCAGCAGGTGCAAAAGCTAAGAAAATGAATGATGGTTCAGCTGGTTTGATCATTAACCGAACAGGGATCAATGATTCATCTTCTCATATTGGTTTAGGACTAATCAAATGGTCGGATATCGTTGAAGTCAAAGAAGAAGAATCTGTTCGAACAGGATTACTCTTGATTGTAGTGAAGAAGAATGAGAAGTTTTTACGTCAAGCAAAGAATTCAGCTATTAGCCGTCTACTAAGACAGAATATAAGAATGTATGATACACCAGTAGCTATTGATCCTTCATATTTAGATGGCTCTCTAAAAAAAATCATTCAAGAGATAAATGATTACAAAGGCTGGTAATTCTTAAAAATTGGATATTTTAGCCATAGCAGCTCACCCTGATGATGCAGAACTTTCTTGTGTTGGAACACTTTTGATGGCCAAGAAACAAGGAAAGAAGATTGGGATTGTTGATTTGACACAAGGAGAACTAGGAACAAATGGAACAGCTGAGACGAGAAAAGTTGAAGCGGCAGATGCGGCTAAAATTATTGGATTAGATGCCAGAGAGAATCTTGCAATGTCTGATGGCTTTTTTCAAAACTCAAAAGAGAATCAAATTAAGATCATAGAACAAATCAGAAAGTACCGACCTGATGTCGTTCTAATTAATGCCGTTTCAGACAGGCATCCTGATCACGGCAAAGGAGCAACTATAGCCAAAGATGCATGTTTCTTGGCAGGCTTATCAAAAATTGAGACAGTTATTGATGGTGCTCAGCAAGAAAAGTGGAGACCAAAAGCTGTGTATCATTACATCCAGGATTATTATATGAAACCTGATTTCGTGGTTGATATTTCAGAAGTGGTTGATCAAAAAATTGAAAGCATTAAGGCATTTAAAACTCAGTTCTTTGATCCTTCAAATCCAAATTTAAAAACACCAATATCTGGAGAGAATTTTTTCGACTTCTTGAAAGGTAGATGGGCTGATTACGGAAGATACATTGGAGCAGATTATGGAGAAGGATTTGTTTTAACGAGACCTGCTGGAGTTAAAGATATTACTGACCTCATTTAAATTTGAGAATGACACTTTCAGAAAAAGACAAGCAATATGTTTGGCATCCTTTTACTCAAGCGCAAACAGCTCCACAACCTATTCCTATTGTTAAAGGCCAGGGAGTATGGCTATTTGATGAAGAAGGAAAGAAATATATAGATGCCAATTCTTCTTGGTGGACAATAATTCATGGGCATGCGCATCCTTACATGGTTGAGCAAATCTCTAAACAAATAGGAATATTGGATCATTCGATTTTTGCAGGAGCTACGCATCCAAAAGCTGCCGAAGTAGGAGAGAGGATCACCAAAGTATTACCTGATAATTTTGCCAAAGTATTCTTTTCTGACAATGGATCAACTGCAGTTGAGGTGGCCATAAAAATGGTTTATCAATATTGGCATAATAAAGGAATTAAGAAAAAACGTTTTTTAGCAATTGAAGGATCTTACCACGGAGATACCTTTGGTGCAATGAGTGTTGGTCAAAGAGGTTACTTTAACAAACCTTTTGAGCATTTGTTTTTTGATGTTGATTTCATTCCATTTCCAACTGAAGAAAACATTGATGAGGTGCTAGCTAAAACCGAGGAATTGCTTTCTTCGGGAGAATTTGCTGGATTCATTTTCGAACCTTTAGTTCAAGGTGCGGCGGGAATGAGGATATATGAAGCCGAATGGTTGAATACACTCGTTTCAATTGCAAAACAGAATGAGGTAATGACCATTGCTGATGAAGTGATGACTGGTTTTTACCGTTCGGGCAAAATGTTTGCAATCAATCATATCAAAGAAGAGGTTGATTTTGTTTGTATGTCAAAAGGATTGACTGGCGGAGTGATGGCTATGGGATTAACGGCTACCACACAAAAGGTGTTTGATGCATTTCTTTCAGATGAAATCGGAACGGCTCTGTTGCACGGGCATTCGTTTACGGCGAACCCAATAGCATGTTCAGCAGTTTGTGCTTCATTAGACCTTTTTGAAAAGGAGGATACGCAGAATGGTATTCAATCGATTGTTTCTTCTCACGCAAACTTTTTACAAAAGATTAAAGGTGATAAGCGATTCAAGTCGGCCAAACAGCAGGGTACTATATTAAGTTTGGAAATTGAGATGGGGGATGAGAGTTCTTATTTTTCACCTATTAGAACCGAAGCTTACAATTACTTCTTAGAAAACGAGATATTATTACGACCTCTTGGTAACGTCATCTTCTTCAATCCACCATATGTGATTAACGAACAAGAGTTACAGCACGTATATAGTCACATCCTGAAATTTTTGGATGGATATTTTGATGCATAAAAAACCCTGACGATCCGAAGGATGTCAGGGTCAATATTTTTTATAAATCAATTCTAGTTGATGATTCTGTCGTAATAAGCCATAAAGTCTTCATCATCTTCTAACCATTGTTTCACTTTTCCAAGTAAATCTTTAGCTGCAGTTTCTTGACGCATTACATTAATTTGTGCGTTACAGTATTCAATAACTCCAACTCTTAACATTTCTTTATCAATGTCTGACCAATCGTCAACACTTTCAACAGCTTCTAATCTTTCCCAAGCTTCTTTTTGAGATAGTTTAGCTCCACCTTTATCTTTTTCTTGATACTGAGCTGCTGCTCTTAAGAAATAAGATCCAACATCATCTTTAGAGAATCTGTGAAGCTTAGCAATGTATCCCATTAACTTTGCGTAAGATCCTTCTTCAACCAAGTTTTTGATATCTTCTACAACTGCTGTTTTAAGTTGAATAAAGAATTCTTTATTCTCTTCAACAATAACACCTTCTTTGTCTTTCTTGATTACGTTACCAGCAAATCTAATCGCGTCATTGAAAGCTTTCGGATACTTCTCTAACCATTTCTGGTCTTTAGACATTTGGAAATTACACTTCGCCATGTATAAAAATGGAAGTGCATCTTTCTTACTCTCTTTACCTTGAGTATACTTTTCAGCCTTCTTCAACAACTTATCATATGCATTGTCAGCATATAAAATGATTAAGTCATCATAAGTTGGTGGTTGCGCTTTTGCTTTCCCTCCAAATCCTATTAAAAGGATAAAAACGAAAGCTAACTTTTTAGCTGCGCTTGTAATATTTTTTATATTGTTCATAGAACCTGTATGTTTCATGGCTTTATTATTTACTCTCTTAAACTCAAAAGTGATGCCGAAAGTTACAATATCACGAATTTAAGAATTATTTAACAAACCTAATCTTCGTAATATTGAAGCAGAATATCAAGTATTTCAATGGCTGCAGACGAAATTTTGGTACCAGGACCGAAAATCCCCAAAACACCTGCCGTGTAAAGAAATTCGTAGTCTTGAGAAGGAATTACTCCTCCTGCCACTACCATAATATCTTCTCTGTCTTCCTTTTTTAATGCTTCAATTACTGCCGGAATCAATGTTTTATGCCCCGCAGCTAATGAGCTCACTCCAAGAATATGTACATCATTCTCTATTGCTTGCTTAACAGCTTCTTCAGGTGTTTGGAATAAGGGACCTATATCCACATCAAATCCTATATCAGCAAATGATGTTGCTATCACTTTTGCTCCACGGTCGTGTCCGTCTTGTCCCATTTTTGCTACCATGATTCTAGGCCTGCGCCCATCATATTCTGCAAATCGGTTAACCTTTTCTTTCGCTTCGTTAAAGTCTTTATCTTCCATAGCTTCAGCTGAATAAACTCCTGAAATTGATCTAATTGTCGCCTGGTATCTACCGAAGGCTTCTTCCATAGCGTCCGAAATCTCACCAAGTGAAGCACGTTTTCTAGCGCAATCAACTGCTAATGCCAATAGATTTTCATCAGTTGATCTATCCTCATTTTTAGCACATTTAAAAGCTGCTTCTTTTAAAACGTGCAATGCTTCTTGGGTTACAGATTCATTTCGATCTGCTTTCATTTTCTCTAATCTTTCAATTTGAGATAATCGTACTTTAGTGTTGTCTACTTCAAGAATGTCTAGTTCAGTTTCTTTGTCTAATTGATATCTGTTGACACCTACAATGATGTCTTTGCCTGAGTCAATTCTAGCCTGCTTTCTTGCGGCAGCCTCTTCAATTCTCATTTTTGGAATTCCAGATTCAATAGCTTCTGCCATTCCGCCTAACGACTGAATTTCTTCAATGTGTTCCCAAGCTTTTTGAGCAATATCATGAGTTAACTTTTCAACATAATAAGAACCTGCCCATGGGTCAATCACTTTTGTGATGCCCGTTTCTTCTTGAAGATATATTTGAGTGTTTCTCGCTATTCGTGCCGAGAAATCAGTCGGTAAAGCAATAGCTTCGTCCAATGCATTTGTGTGCAAAGATTGTGTCCCTCCTAGAGCTGCTGCAAGTGCTTCAACACAAGTTCTGGCAACATTATTATAGGGATCCTGCTCTGTTAAGCTCCATCCTGAAGTCTGACAATGTGTTCTTAGAGCTAATGATTTCGGATTAGTTGGTTTGAATTCATTTACCATCTTAGCCCATATCATTCTTGCTGCTCTCATTTTAGCAATCTCCATGAAATGGTTCATTCCAATGGCCCAAAAGAAAGATAGTCTTGGTGCAAAGTCGTCAATCTTCATTCCTGAAGCAATACCTGCTTTTATATATTCTAATCCATCAGATAATGTATAAGCCAATTCTAAATCTGCTGTAGCGCCGGCTTCTTGCATGTGATAACCCGATATCGAAATCGAATTAAACTTAGGCATGTTGCTAGAAGTATATTTGAAAATATCCGCAATGATTGTCATTGAATGTTTGGGAGGATAGATGTAAGTATTCCTCACCATAAACTCCTTTAAAATGTCGTTTTGAATAGTTCCGGCCAATAATTCTTTTGATACTCCTTGCTCTTCGGCTGCAACAATATAAAAAGCCATAATTGGAATAACTGCTCCGTTCATGGTCATTGAAACAGACATCTTATCAAGTGGAATTTGATCGAAAAGAATCTTCATGTCTTCGACTGAATCAATTGCAACCCCAGCTTTACCTACATCTCCAACAACTCTTTTATGGTCAGAGTCATATCCTCTGTGAGTTGCCAAATCGAAGGCTACCGAAAGTCCCTTTTGACCAGCAGCTAAATTTCTTCTGTAAAAGGCATTTGATTCTTCGGCTGTAGAGAAACCAGCATATTGTCTTACTGTCCATGGTCTCATGGTGTACATGGTAGAGTAAGGCCCTCTTAAGTTTGGTGCTAATCCTGAAACAAAACCAAGATGTTCAACTTCGTCTAGATCAACTTTTTTGTATGTAGACTGGATGTCAATTTTCTCAGCAGTCTCAAATTTCTCTTTCTTGCTTCCCTGATTTGAGAGAGCAATGTCTAATATGTTAATATGGTCGAATGTTACTCTGCTCATGCCATTTGGGTGTTTTTGTAATGAGTTTCAAGACTGAATGGTTTAATTGGTTTGAATGCTGTTTGTTGTTGAGTTGAGTCATTAATCTCAACTTCTTTCCATTCTTCAAGTTCTGATTGATGCTTGTTGATTCCCAAGAATGTTCTCTTTGAATCATTCATCTGAGCAATCATGTATGCTTGATTTTCTTCTATTTTATTTTGGATAAAATTAGATTCTAATGCCGAGCAAAATCCACCTTCTTTCTCAATATCTTTGAAAAGACCCCAAGCCTTTGTTAGAATCTGTTCGGTTAAAGCGTTGAGGTAATAAGAACCTTCACTTGGGTCTTTAACTACACTTAAGTAAGCTTCTTCTTTTAATACCAATTGAATGTTCTTAGCCATTCTTTTGTTGATCATGTTCTGTTCTTCATCTGAAGACTCTTTTGCTTGAATTGTGACAACATCACAACCACCAATCACAGCCGACATGGCTTGTGTTGTTTGACGTAGTAAGTTGTTGTTCTCATCATTCTCAGCTAAGTGTCTCACTGAAGTTGATGCGTATAAAGAAATCGGATCTCCTTTAAAACCTGCAGAATGTGCTTCGAAAAGACCGGCTACTAATAGTCTCATCACTCTCATTTTAGCAATGTTCACGAAGTAATTTTCATTTACCGATAGCTCAATAACAATCTTTGAATGTATTTCTTCAAGAGTGTGACCCGAGTCTACCATTGGTTGAACGTAGTCGTTAAGCTGAGCCAGGGCTATAGCCAGTTCTTGAATGGATGTTGCTCCGGCATCACCATAGATGCTTGCAGCAATCCAGATTGTTTTATTCTTTGGAAACTTTTTCACGAATGCTGAAAAATTCCCTCTAGTTTCTGGCCATCTACCGCGTTTTGCAGCTCTGCCGAAAATATCACAATTGATGTTGGCATCCGTTGGAACCGTAGCTTCAATTGTTTGAGTCAAATCTTTGAAATATACATCTGACAGAATGTGATCGAAAAGTATATCTTTCGTTTGGCTCAAAAAGTTTTCACCATAGGTTAAGCCTATGGCGTCAACACCATTGTTTAGGTCAGATAAGAGCTCGTCATTCTTGGTGTTATCACTGTAAGTTCTTCTAATTTTCCAATCGGATGTGTTCGATATTCCAATGTTTTTGGAAGGTGCCTTATTGTCTGCATGATGGTACGCAACAATTTCTATATCCATTTCAGGATTGGAGGCCAATACGTCAATTGGTTTTCCTTTCAAATCTGTGGTGATCTTTTCTTTCCAAGAAACAAAATCTACACTATCAAATTGGTCAAATAATTTTTTCATCAAAACAAATTTACTTCATTTTATCTATAAATAATCTCTCAAAATTTTGACAATAATTCCGAGAATTCCTGATCCAGCTAAAAATCCCGTCACAAAATATCTTACAAACGAATATCCCTGTTTGCGCAAAATGAGGGCGGCTATCAGTCCGATTAAAGCGCCACCGCCAATTATAATAATTAAACTTAAGGCGTTACTCATTTGTGATGTGACTTAGATTTCTCCCAATATTCATCCATTTCAACCAATGACATATCTGACAATTCCTTGCCATCCGCTTTAGTTGCTTTTTCCATCCATTGAAAACGATTGATGAATTTTTGATTTGTTTTAGATAATGCATCTTCAGGATTAATATCTACCCAACGCGCATAGTTTATGAGTGAGAAGAGTACATCTCCAAACTCTTCTTCCATCTTTTGTTTGTCACCGGCCTCAACTTCTTCATGGAATTCTTGAATCTCTTCTTTCACCTTATCCCAAACTTGTTCTTTATTATCCCACTCAAACCCAACTCCTTTTACTTTGTCTTGAATTCGTGTAGCCTTTACAAGTGCTGGTAATGATTTAGGAACCCCTTGAAGAACCGAAGTCTTACCTTCTTTCAATTTGAGTTTTTCCCAATTTGCTTTTACTTCTTCTTCATCCGCAACTTCAACATCTCCATAAATGTGTGGATGTCTATGCACCAATTTATCACAAATTGCGTTTAGGACATCTGCTATATCAAATTCTCCTTTTTCATCTGCAATTTTTGAATAGAAAACCATGTGAAGCATGAGGTCGCCAATCTCACCCTTTAATTCATTTAAATCGCCTGCTGTTATGGCGTCAGCTAATTCATAGGTCTCCTCAATTGTAAGGTGTCTTAGTGATTCAAGAGTTTGTTTTTTGTCCCATGGGCATTGCTCCCTAAGCTCATCCATTATAATTAAAAGCCTTTCAAAAGCTTTAAGTTTCTCTTCCATTTTGTTAATTTGGCGTTTTCAAAACTGAATTTGTTGTTGTGAAGTTACTGTCAATTTTTCTTTTACTATTAATCTCCATTGGCAGTTTTGGACAAAAGTTTCAACAATTTAAGCCGAATACAATCAGCCTCAAATCAAAAGGTGGATTCTTAATTGCTCACAGAGCGAACATGGCACATTTGCCAGAGAAGAATGTTGGTAGTTTTGAATTAGATTTCTCTGTCCAAGACAAAAGTTTGACTAGATGGTCAAGACTATATAAAAATCCATTGCGTGGAGTTTCTTTGATGTATCAAAATTTTGGCAATCCGACGGTTGTGGGCCAAGGGTTTTCATTGTTTGGTCACACCTCATTTCCTCTGATTCAAAAGCAAAAATTCGGTTTTTTAGACTTTCGATTGGGAAGTGGCATTGGTTATGTTACCAGGAGGTATGATGCTCAGTTAAATCCTAAGAACAATGCAATAGGATCTTATGTAAACGGCTTTGTCAATCTTCAATTTAATTGGATGAAGCATTTTGATAAATGGCATATTGGTGCGGGAATAGAATTTTCGCATTATTCTAATGCTTCTATCAGAACCCCAAATCTTGGATTGAATATCCCCTCCATTAATTTTAATTTGGGATATAGCCTTGAGAAAAGAAAGTTTTATTCTGCTAATCGACAAAAAGATGATCCCTCAAATTATGAGGAGATCATGAGAGATGATGTTTATCTATCTGTTTTAGGAGGAGTGAAGCAGAATGTAATCACCCAATCAGAACCAGTTTATAGAGGGATTATTGGTTTGCAAGGAATGTATTCGAAAGTAATCGGGCGAAGATGGAAACTTGATTTTGCTTTAGATCTTACCTACAACAATGCGAACAAATACTTTCATGATGATACTACATACACTTTCGGACAAACAGCTCAAGTGGGTGGATATGTAGGGGGGAGTATACATTTCTACAATACAGAATTCATTGTTGGCTTAGGGGTTTATGCTTATAATCATATTAATCCGTGGGGTAGGGTTTACAATCGTCTAGGTTTCAGATATCATTTTGGCGAAAAAATCACTGCCACTGTTGCCATTAAAGCACATTTAGGTATTGCTGATTATTTAGAATTTGGTGTTGGTTATAAACTTTGGAATAATTAGCATGAGACACTTTTTAGTCATAGTTGTCATTTTGAGTTTGTCTTTGGGGGCATGCAAAAAGGCTGGCGATAGAACTTGTTGGAAAGGTCAAGGCGATTTGGATTCATTGGTTCTCGGTTTGGATTCTATAAGTTCTTTTAAGTTGTTGAAAGATATCAAGTACAATTTGTACGAGTCGGATGAGAAAAAAATGGTAGTTAGAGGAGGAGAAAACATGATTCCACAAATTGGATTAAGTTATGATGCGAATGAGCTCACTGTTTCAAACGGGAACAAGTGCCATTTTTTCAGGTCTGGTGAGCGTTTTATTGAAGTAGATATTTATTACCCTAGCTATAGTGACTTATATATTGAGGCTTCAGATTCTGTAATTTTTCAAGATACAATACATTCAGACATCCAGATTGAAATGAGAAATGGTGGAGGGTCATTGCTTTTGAATGTGGATAATAATTCTACCAAAATGGTGGTCTCTTTGGGTACAGCAGATTTCACGATAGCTGGTGAGACGAATTATGCAGAACTGAAGGTGCAGAACAATGGATTTGGAAAGGCAAGCAATCTTTCAGCCAATTCAATATTCGCTTTTCAGAATTCAACTGCTGATCTTTATCTAAATTTTGAAGGGGCAGATGTACTCGTATTAATTGAAGGAACAGGAGACGCTTTTTACAAAGGAATTGCCTCCCAAATCGATTTACAAGGAAATGGAAGTGGAAAACTTCTCGAATATTAATGCTATTAGAATTTTGATTTGTAGTTAATAATGCTACTTTTGGTTCACTAAACCTTAAATACAAAAAGAAAAATGCATAAACAAAGACTATTAATCGTAATCGGAGCTGGATTAGGCTTGATTTCAGTATTCTTACCATGGGTAAGTATTAAATTTTTCGGAATGAACATTAATGCTGCTGGTTGGCAAGTTTGGGACGGATGGGTATTATTCGGATTAGCAGTTGCTGCTGGTGTGATGGCTCTTACTCAAGGAGATAAAACTTTAGAGTTAGATGCTGATGCTAAGAAGAAAGTAATGGGAATTGCTGGTGGTGCCGCAGGTTTCATGTTATTTGAATTATTCGTAAGAATTGGAGTTGGAGCTGCTGGAATTGGAGCTTGGCTTGCACTTATTGCTTCTTTAGCAATGGTTGCTGCACCTTTTATCATTAAAGGAGACGGTTCATTCGAAATGCCTAACAAAGATACTATCAAGGCAGATATTGACGGAACAAACGAAGATTAATAATACAATAAACTAAACTATATATTATGAGTGATGAATTATCAGATGAGTTAGTTGATGCAGGAAGCACATCTAACGGCGGAGTTCCTCAAACTGTAAAAACGTTATCTATTTTAAGTATCGTTGGAAACAGTGTATGGGCTTTAATTATGTTAATATTTACATTATGGTTCCTAGGAGCTTCTAGTTCTTTAGGTAGAATGATGCCTTCAGGAATGGGAGAAATGATGGGAATTGTTATTATAATTCTATTATTAATGTTAGCCTTGAACGTAGTAGGACTTATTGCTGCAATCAAATTAGGTAAAGGTCAAAAGAGTTCTTTTATCCTTTATGCGATTGTAACAGGTATCTGGGGTCTTTTAATGTTACTTTCTGGATTCCAAGGAAGTATCTTAGCCTTATTATGTGCCGTGTCATCAATCGGTTTCATAGTAGCGTTCGGTATGCAGTTGAAAAACATGCCAGATTAATCTGAACTAAAATAAATTTAGATCCCCGTTGGTTAATTCCTTCGGGGATTTTTTTAACCTAAAATTTAAATAAAATGGATGAATTAGAAGATGAATTAGTTGATGCCTCAAGAAGTGTCAATCAAGAAGTGCCTCAAGTGGTAAAAACTCTTTCAATTTTGAGCATAGTAGGTAATAGCCTTTGGCTATTGATGTTTCTAATTGGAACTCTCTGGTTGTTCTCAATGGCAAACAGTTTTGGAGGTTCTTTAGGAGGAATGATGGGAGATTTAATGGGAATGTTTGTTGCCATTATGTTAGGAATTAGTGTTCTTCACATATTGGGTCTTATAGCAGCCGTGAAAATGATGAAAGGAAGTAAAGGAGCATTCATCATGTATGCGATTGTTACAGGATTGTGGTGCCTGCTCTTAATGATGAGCCTAGCACAAGGTACTCAACAAGGTGGGAACGTTGGTCTTGTTGTTATTAGTTTACTGGCTTCAGGTGGTTTTATTATCGCATTAGGAACACAAATGAAAAACATGCCTTCCTAATCAGAAGATTATTAGATTAATTGAAAATCCTGATCAGAATTGGTCAGGATTTTTTTTTGTGATTGTAAGGAATTAGAAGAAAGAATGTCTAATTTTGTGTAAAACACTGAAGATGAAATTAGCACTTATAGCAATAGGTTTATTGGCATTAGGATTCGCAGGAATCGCAATTAAAATATGGGCTAAAAAAGGAGGAGAGTTCGAAGGTACTTGCGCCAGTAATAACCCATTAATTAATGGTGAAGGTGAAAACTGTAGCTTCTGTGGTGCTCGCCCTGACGAAAAGTGTCTTTCTGATGAGGTAGCAGCTTAAACCGCTACATCATTCTCCCTTAAAGCATTATTTAAAGAAGTCTTCTTATCAGTACTTTCTTTTCTTTTCCCAATGATTAAAGCGCAAGGCACTTGGTAATTACCAGCTGGAAATTTCTTAGTGTATGAACCAGGAATCACAACTGACCTTTCAGGTACATAACCTTTAGTCTCAACAGGGTTTTCACCGGTGACATCAATTATTTTGGTAGACATTGTCAATACAACATTTGCCCCCAATACAGCTTCTTTTCCAACACGAACACCCTCAACAACAATACATCTTGAACCTATAAAGGCATTGTCTTCAATAATTACTGGTGCAGCTTGAAGTGGTTCAAGTACACCTCCAATACCTACTCCACCGCTGAGGTGAACATTTTTTCCAATTTGTGCACAAGAGCCCACTGTTGCCCATGTGTCAACCATTGTTCCTTCATCTACATAGGCACCAATATTCACGTAAGATGGCATCATAATCACACCCTTAGAAATATAGGCGCCATATCTTGCAATTGCATGAGGCACAACTCTAATACCTTTTTCTTTATATCCCGTTTTCAAGGCCATCTTATCATGAAACTCAAATGGTCCAACTTCAATAGTCTCCATTTTTCTCATAGGAAAATACATGACAACAGCTTTCTTTACCCATTCATTAACTTGCCATTCACCATTGTCTAACGGTTGAGCAACTCTAAGCTCGCCACTGTCTATTTGAGCGATCACTGAATTGATTGCTTCTTGAACTTCTGAAGTTTCTAAAAGAGATCTGTTATCCCACGCTTTTTCTATAATTGATTGCATTCCTTGAATTTTACAGCAAATATAGAAGTTGCTTAAATTTATCTTCCTTAATTTTGAGTTTATTATTTAATTAAAATTGAAATAGATGTTTGGAAACGGGATGATGAAAAAGATGCAAGAAATGCAACTTAAAATGGAAGAGTCTAAGGCTAGATTGGCTAATATCACTGTGGGAGCCGAATCAGGTGGAGTGAAGGTGAATGTAGATGGAAATGGAGTGATGAAAGATATTCAAGTAAATGGAGACATGTCGCAAGATGAATTGATCAGAAACATAGTGATTGCCTCAAATCAAGCATTGAGTCAGGCGAATCAGACTAAGGAAATGGAAATGGCCCAATCTGCAAAAGGTATCTTACCTGGTATGTAGAAATGGAAATTCTCCTGCTCATATTTGTTGCTTTTGGTGCTAGCTGGTTGACATTTTATAGTGGATTTGGATTGGGGACATTGTTAACTCCTGTATTCATTTTGCTATTCAAAGATCCACTTTTGGGAATAGCGGGTACCGCAATTGTTCATTTTTTGAATAATGTAGTTAAGTTTTTTCTGATGAATAAATCAGTTAATTGGAAAGTTGCCATCCCTTTTGGTTTAGCGGCAATACCAGCAGCATTTTTAGGAGCTTTTTTGATAGGATATGTTCAAGATATCGAACTCTATTCATATATAGTTTCAGAAAAGACTTTGAGTGTTTCACTTATCAACTTGGTCTTTGGGTTCGTGCTGATTTGCTTTGCTATGATTGAGTTAATACCGAAATGGAGTATTGCTTTTTCGAAACAAAGTTTGTGGTTGGGTGGAGTAATAAGTGGTTTTTTCGGAGGTTTATCTGGTCATCAAGGTGCTTTGAGATCTGCTTTTTTGATTAAGTATCAACTTAAAAAAGAAGTCTTTATTGCTACCGGAATAATTGTGGCTTTGGTGGTCGACATTGTGCGAATACCTACTTATTTTTCAGAAGTGAATTTGTCAGATTTATCTGAGGGGTACACCTACATTGCCATTGCATTGGGAGCAGCTTTAGTTGGAGCGATTACAGGGAAAATTCTATTGAAGAAAATAAAAATTCGAGCACTAAACCTTATAGTTTCAATCGCCATGATTGTGTTTGGTGTGGCTTTAATCTCGGGAATATTAAATCATTAATATGAAGAAGGCAGAAGCTAGAGAATTAATCTTGAAAAAGAGATTGGAACTAACAGAGAATGATCGTTTAGAACTATCTCAAAAAATCATTGCGGCACTCACATCTAATTTTGAATTAACGAACAAAAAACTCAGTGTATTTCTACCAATAGAAAGGTTTGTTGAAATAGATACCAAGCCCTTGTTAGAAATCGAAGGTGCTAAATTCGGATTACCAATTGTTCAAGCTGAAGGTGAGATGAAGCATGTTTTATATGAGTCTGAAGAACAAATTGAAGTGTCTGATTGGGGAATTCCTGAGCCGACTTATGGTGATGAAGTAGAGGCAGTTTTTTTTGACTTTGTATTTGTCCCATTATTGGCATTTGATGATAAGGGATATAGAGTAGGATACGGCAAAGGCTTTTATGATCGCTTCTTGGCGAGATGTAAACCTGACTGTGTGTTCATTGGCCTAAGCTTTTTCGAAGCTGTTGAATCGATTGAAGATTTAAACGAATTTGATGCTCGTTTACATTATTGCGTGACACCTCAAACAGTTCATAAGTTTTAAGAATTTTGGTTCGATAATTGTTATCTTAGAAAATACAAACCAATTCTGTTGTAAGCTATCAATTCAGTAGGCGACCAATAGAGTATAATTTTATTCAAAATGAAAAATATATTAGCAGCATTTTTGACCTTCTTTGCCTTCACAGCTGTTATGGCATCTCCAAAAGCTGACCATTCAAAATGGAATGAATTATTAAAAGCTCATGTGAGTTCATCAGGTGATGTTGATTATCCAGGCTTTAAGAAAGATATCAGAAAATTTGATGAGTATTTGGTTGAATTACGTGAAAACGCACCAATGAAAGATTGGACTAAAAATGAGCGAAAGGCTTTTTATATCAACGCCTACAATGCATATATGATCAAGTTTATCCTTACAAAGTACCCGATTAAATCTCCAAAGGACGCTAAGTTCTCTGGTAAAACAATTTGGGATTTTAGAATGGTTCAAATAGGGCCAACAAAGTATAACCTAACTCAGATTGAGAATAATATTTTAAGAAAAATGGGTGACCCTAGAATTCACTTCGCAATTAACTGTGGAGCGAAATCATGTCCGAAATTGTTGAATGAAGCCTATATGCCAGAAAAATTAAGCGGTCAGTTAACTTCTGCTACAAAGAAATTCTTGGCTAATAAGACACATAATATAATCTCACCTAAGAAGGTGAAAATTTCGAAAATCTTTGAGTGGTATGCTGAAGATTTTAAAGGAGACAATTCACTTGTAAAGTTTTTAAATAAATACACTTCAGTAACTGTAAATGCAGATGCTAAAGTTGAATACTTAGAATATAATTGGGCCTTGAATGAGTAAAACCACAATTAGTAAATTACGTCCTAGCGAGCAACTAGAAGTGTTGTCGCAAAGACAAACTGGAGCCGAAGCCTTTTCCGAGAAAATGCATAGGGTTGGGCTCTTTCCGCTCAAATCTTCAAGTTTAGAAATTCTTCAAATCAATGTAGGATACATGTGTAATCAGCAATGTGTTCACTGCCATGTTGATGCATCACCCTATCGAAAAGAAATTATGCCAAAAGACATAATGGAAGAGTGTCTGAAGGTGATTGATTCTGAAAAAGTGAAAACAGTTGATTTAACCGGAGGTGCACCTGAGATGAATCCTCATTTTGAATGGTTCATAGAAGAGCTCAGTAAGCGTGATTTAGAAATTATTGTGAGATCAAACTTGACGATTTTGGTAGAAGGTAAATTTACTTCTTATCCTGAATTATTCAAGAAACACAAAGTAACTGTAGTATCTTCTTTACCATGTTATACTGAAGAGAATACGGATGCTCAAAGAGGAGATGGGGTATTCAATAAGTCAATCAAAGCATTGAATATTTTGAATGACCTTGGATATGGAAAGGAAGAGGGTCTTAAGCTTCATCTTGTTTTTAATCCTGGTGGACCATCAGTGGCTCCTAACCAAGACGCGCTTAAAGCTGATTATGACAGAGAATTAAAAGAGAAATTTAATATTGTATTCAATAATCTATATACTATTACTAATCTGCCAATCGCAAGGTACCTAGAGTTCTTGCTAGAAAATGATAAGTATGATGACTACATGATGTTGTTAGCGAATAGCTTTAACTCATCTGCAGCCAAAGGAGTAATGTGCACAAATACTGTCTCTGTTGATTGGAATGGTGATTTGTTTGATTGTGATTTCAATCAGATGCTTGAATTACCGGTTGCGACAACTTCATCAAAAAATATCAAAGACTACAATAGAGAAGAAATGGAAGGTAGAAATATCGTTCTCAATAATCATTGCTACGGATGCACAGCCGGAGAAGGATCAAGTTGTCAAGGAGCAATTGTATAAGATGAAATCAGAAAAACTACTTATTGTATTTGTAAAGAACATTTTGCTGGGCAAGGTTAAAACTAGGTTGGCTAAATCAATTGGAGATTTTGGTGCTTTTGAAGTATATAAAGAATTGGTTGCCATTACCGAAGCAGAAACTGATAGGATAGAAGATGTAGATGTACACATATACTTTTCTGATCAAGTAATTGAATCCAAATGGCCAGGGAAACCTAAGTTCGTTCAAGAAGGAGCTGATTTAGGAGAAAGAATGAAGAATGCCTTTCAACATGGTTTTGATATGGGATATAAACGCATAATAGGCGTAGGTTCAGATTTACCAGATCTTTCTGCAGATATAATGAATGAAGGATTACAAACCTTGGTGGATGCTGATGCCGTGTTCGGTCCTTCTGAAGATGGTGGATACTATTTGGTGGGTATGAATCGAATGATAGACTGCATCTTTGATGATAAAGAATGGAGCACAGAAGGCTTGCTAGGAGCTACGCAGCAAGATTTGACAGCCAATTCGTATTCATTTAAACTACTATCTGAATTAAACGATATTGATAACCTTGAAGATTTAAAAGCATCTTCAGTATCAAATAAATTTATACAATACTATGAGTTATCTTGACGCAACCAATGATCTCTATAAGGCAGCAGCTGAAACACCAGATGTTGGTCTTTGTTGTACTACGAATCCAATTTGGCAATTACCTGGCTTAGACATTCCTCTCATCATGCAAGAAATGAATTACGGATGTGGTTCTACAGTCAATCCGTCTGATTTATCAAACGATCCTAAAATTTTATATGTTGGAGTAGGAGGTGGAATGGAACTTCTTCAATTTGCTTACTTCAACAGAAACAAAGGAGGAGTGATTGGAGTTGATGTACTAGATGAAATGTTAGAGGCATCTCGAAAAAATTTCAAAGTAGCTGAAGAATCAAATTCTTGGTTTAAGTCTGATTTTGTTGACCTGAGAAAAGGAGATGCTCTCGACTTGCCCATAGAAGATGAGACAATAGATGTAGCCGCTCAGAACTGTGTTTTCAATATCTTTAAATTGGATGATTTAAGTAAGGCCTTAAAAGAGACTTACAGAGTTCTTAAACCGGGCGGTAGATTGGTTATGTCTGACCCCACCTGTGAGCAAGAGATGTCAGACGAATTAAGAAATGATGATAAACTACGTGCGGCTTGCTTGAGTGGAGCTATACCGCTTAAAGATTATATTAAAGCGATAACTGATGCTGGCTTTGCTACCATTGAAGTTCGCGCTAAAAGAGCGTATAGAGTTTTGTCTCCAGAACATTACAATACTGATGAACTGATTTTTATTGAATCAGTTGAGGTGGCGGCAATCAAAGACCCCATGCCAAAAGATGGTCCTTGTGTATTCACAGGTAAAACGGCAATCTATTACGGTAAAGAAGAATTGTTTGATGATGGAAAAGGACACACTTTGCTATTGAATCAACCTTTGGCAGTTTGTGATAAGACGGCAGGTCAACTGGCAGATTTAGGTAGATCTGATATCTACATCTCTGAATCAAACTTTCATTATAATGGAGGAGGTTGCTGTTAAGGAGATAGCGCAATAAGTATTAAAGTTCACAAAATAAAAAAGCCGTCTCAACATAAAGTTGAGACGGCTTTTACAATTCATAGGTAATATTATTTCAGAACTGTCACATGCCCTCTATGAGTATGTTGTTTGTCTGACATTGATTCTTTAAAGTCGATTTGCCAAATGTAAACTCCGTCTTGTACGAGTCCGCCATCACCATAATGACCATTCCATCCTTGTGAAGCATCATAAGACTCAAAGATGATTTCACCCCAACGGTTGAAGATCGTTAAATGGTAATCAAACTTGTCGTATCCTGAAGTAAAGACAGGTTGGAAAGTTTCATTGTAATCATCACCATCAGGTGTGAAGATGTTTGGTACGTAGAATATGATTACGTCATCAATCTGAATTAATTGAGAAGTTGAATCATAACACATCAAATTAGGACTGTATGCCCAAAGAGTAACCAAATACTGTCCTGGTTCTTCAGCAGGGTAAAGGTGAATAGGATCACTAACTGTTGAATTCACAGAATTATCTCCAAATTCCCAATTGTATGTCTCAGCAAACAAAGAACTGTTTGTGAATTCTACAACAGGATCTTCAACTGTTATCTCTTGTGGTGCAAATGAGAATAATGCTTCTGGCACTTGAGTAACATTCACATAATTCAGATAAGTGTCGCTTGCTGAACATCCTTGACCAGTTGTAACTGTTAATGTAACATCATAATCACCCGCCATGTAAGTATTCGTCACCTGACCACATCCCATAGCCACATTTCCATCACCAAAGTTCCAAGTACAATTTTGCCCTACTGGCGCAGAGTTATTTGTAAACGTAACTTCTAAAGGTTCACAACCCGTCAAAGGATCTCCTGAGAAGTCAATTATTGGAACAGGATTAACTGTTATCAAAACGTTTGAAGGTGGACCTACACAACCATCAGCCGAAGTCGGAATAACCTCTACATTTGTTGGGATCGAAGCACCTGTTCCATTGATTCCAATAAAAGAACCAATGTCTCCTGTACCGTTCAAACCATATCCAACATCAGTTCCTGTGGTATTAGTCCATGCAAAAGTTGCGCCTGCAGGAATCGAATTGAATGCATTCACATCTAAGTTAAGCCCTTCACAAATTCCTTGGTCGATCATGACATCCATTATTGGAGTCACAAATTCGTCAATCACAACTTGGCCTACAATTCCGTTAGTACATCCGTTACCGTCTGTTACAGAAACTAAGTCATAAGTTCCTAAGGCGGCACCATTAATAACAAGAGGTGTAACAGCTGTGTTAGTTGTCACTGCTGAACCATTTAAGTTATAGGTAACATCCCAGTTCGGAATCCCAGCTGTGATATTGATATCAATGTTAGGTAAAGGATCTCCAGGGCAAATTGTCGTTGAACCAACAATGTTAGCATCTGGAATTTCGTTTACAGTAATATCGTCAATGTAAGAGGCTAATGGACATCCTGCTACATTAATATCATTAGTGACATTATAAGTACCAGGTAAACTAGCGCCTAAATCAACTAATCCTGAGTTAGCATTTATAACAAGCCCAGCAGGAGCTGAACTGAATGTACCGCCACTACCATTGTTAAAATAAGTAGGCAAAGGGTCGGCATCATTTGTACAGTAAATATCTAAAGTAAAGTCTGCAACTGGTGCAGGAGTTATTACCATCTGAAGCGTAAATGTCTGAGGACAAAGAGATCCAACAGCACCTGTAGTGTTATACGTAATGTCATAAGCTCCTAAATCAGAGTTTGCCAGAATCACAGCACCTGTTGCTGGATTGATGTCCAATGTAGGTCCTCCAGACACTGCAGTATAAGTAAAAGTACCTCCATTTAATCCTGTAATGTTGATGGTAGGATCGGCAGCTGTTTGACAATGAGTTAAGCCTGGTGAATAATCAAATGTTGCATCATCTAAGTCGTTCACGGTTAAGTCAAATGTTTCTGTGGCCCCAGTACATCCTCCAAACGAAGGGGTCACAATAAAGTTTCCAACTTCAGTTCCTCCGTTTGTCGCTCCAACAAATGATGCTATGTCACCAGATCCAGCAGCAGCTGCTCCGATTGCTGTATTACTATTTGTCCAATCATATGCAGCTCCGGCCATTGAGCCAGTAAAAGAAATAGCTGTAAAGTTGTCACCAACACAAACTGTTTCATCTAAAATTGGATTAACTGTAGGAACTTCAAGAATAGTTACCGTAACCGTTGAGTCATCAAAACAGGCTCCAGGAGTTGTGTATGTAACGTCATAAACACCAGGAGTTGAAGTCGCAGTTGTAATCGTACCAGAAGCTCCATTAATTGAAAGGCCAGCTGGCGTAGCAACATATGTCCCTCCACCTACACCGGTTAAGGTCGGGTTTTGATTAGGGTCATTTGTACACCAAGTTCCACCTGTATAAGAAAATCCTGGATCTTCTAAAGGAGGGAAAGGCCCACCATTAATTGTGTGAGGACAACCATTTGCATCAGTTACATCAAATGACCACATTTCGCCACCATTAAGACCAGAAACTGTTATCGTTCCGCCATCATTGGCTGAAGTGTTATCAAATGTTGCTGTTAAAGGCATTAAATTGGAAGCTGTGAATTGAGAACCGTCAATTTCTGGTAGTCCACCATTAACGGTAACGACAGCTGTTCCTGCTAAACAATCTTCAACATCAGATGAAGTGATTTCAGGTAAGTATTGCACGGCATAAGGTGTTCCCATTTCATAACATGGCATAGATCCATTCACGAAACTATATGTTCCGCCAACTTGGTCATACATTGTTAAAGGCACCCAATAAATAGTATTGTCTGTAAATGTACCTGGAGGATAGGCATTGATATAGAATAAGTCATTCAAATCAGCAAAGTTTCCATCAGTTATTAATCCTACGAAACAAGGATCATCTGGAACATTGTCAATTAAGTTAGGTGTCACCGCCACTGTTGGAGGACAACTATACATCAACCAAGAAATTCCAGGATTATAAGCTGGGCCAGGGGGATTAAACATTTCTCCAGGACCTGACCAATCATTATTCGTATTGACGTTGAATTGATCACCAAAACATAAAACGTAATCATTGGGACTTGAACCGGTAATCAATGTATTAAAGGTACCGATATCAGCATCACATGCACAAGAAGTAGGTGCATTGTATGCTATAGTGTTTGTACATCCAGCATTATCTGTAAAGTAAACGGTAATAGTACTTGCAGATCCATCAGATGGAATTCCGCTAATGCTGTATGTTTGTCCGGAGACGAAGGGAGGGTTTATGACGGTATCATAAACTGTGGATCCATTATCAACTTCAACAACTAAGAGGCCTCCGGGGGGGGCGTTAGTAAAATCTACATATCCGGACATGCCATAGGTATCCGTATTTTGATCACACAATCCTATATTGGCTTCAAAGAAGTCAATATTACAAAGGCAAACAGGAGCTGTGTAAGTTATTTGTTGATTACATCCTAAGTCATCAGTAAAAAATGCTGTTACGTCACAAGCTCCTCCATCAGGATCTTGACCAGTAATATTATATGCTTGAGGTGAAGTGAAAGGGGCGTTAAAAACTTGTTGGTTACCATCACAATCTTCAACGATAAGTTGCCCAGTAGCTGGTGCTCCTGCAAATTCAACAATACCACTTGTAGAATAAGCTCCTCCTGCACAAGCAGAAACAGAAGCTGTCATATTTGTAATTAAACATGGCACTGAGCAGTTACCGTTTTGACAAGTCGCTTGACTTGCACAGTTTACTACCCATCCTGAAGTACAACCTGTATTAGTTAACGTCACCGAAGTAAAAGGAACATCAGAGCACACTGTTAAAAGTACGTTTCCGTATGATTGACCTCCACAATTATAAGGTCCAACCACGTTTCCGTTAATTCCCATATTAGCTCCTGTCAGTGTCAAGGTACCTCCAGTGTTGGTTGAGATGGTACCGTAATCATTCGTGTTTACAGCTCCATAAGAGACTACTAAACATGTTACGGCAGGTCCAACAACGGTTGATGTGATAAATCCTGCACAACCTGAACCTGTCCAAACACCTGGGCCTGAAACTGTTCCTGGTACATTTCCTCCACAACCAGGGTCGGTATATCCACTTCCGTAAGGATTTACCGTACCAGTAGATTGAAATTGTCCACAATTAATAGGGGCCTGACCAAATGTAAAATTGGCCACAATCCCAATAAGGATTAGAGCAAGAATGTTTTTCATGATACTAGTAATTGTTATAAGACCAAGTAATAACCTTTTCAATTGAAGCTACGCAACCAGTGTTGTCTGTAACCGTTAGTTTTATTAGGTAATCTGCTTCATTATCAAAAACCATAAATGGGCTTTGTTTGTCTGAAGTGTGTCCTTGTCCGAAATCCCAACTATAAGTTAATGAAGTTGAGGTTAGAAGACCCGAAGCGTCTGTAAACTGAATTCCACCAGCAGGTAATATGTGTTCTTCATTAAATCCAGGATTAAAACCAGGACAATTGTCGTCAATTACATCTTGTGTTTGGGCAAATGAACTTGCCGCTAATCCAATAACAGAAAGGGTTAACATTACTTTTTTCATGATCGATCGTTTAATATTATATTAGGTCTGTAGACCAAAGCTTTTTCTTAAGACGTAAAAGTTATGAATTAGTTGCCAAAGTCCTTTAACAAAAAAAGGCCTTGATGTTAAACATCAAGGCCTTATAATTATTGACTCAAAAGACTTATTTCTTTTTTTCGTCACATTTCTTTTTATCACTGCAACATTTTTTCTTGTCACATTTTTTCTTTTCAGTCTTGTTAACTTTTTTCTCTCCGTCTTGTGCGTAAGAAGTTGTAAATGAACCTAAAAAGGCTGTAAGGGCAACTGCCATCAATACTTTTTTCATATCTGTTGTTTTATTATTCTATTAATTAAATGTACAAATTTTATGCCTAAAATGATGCCAATACTGTGTTTTTTCCTTGAACAACATCATCAATTTTGACCTTAATTTCAGTTCCAAGTGGCAAGAAAACATCAACCCTAGATCCGAATTTGATGAAACCAAATTCTTCACCTTGCTCCACTTTTTCACCCTCTACGGCATAACATCTTATTCTTCTCGCTACAGCTCCAGCAATTTGGCGGTATAAAATCTCTTTACCCGAAGAATGTTCGGTGACAATTGTTGATCTTTCGTTCTCTGTCGAAGATTTTGGATGCCAAGCCACCAGGTACTTCCCTTTGTGATATTTGTAATATTTAGTCAATCCTGAAATAGGATTCCATTGACAATGAACATTCATTGGAGACATAAAAATGGATATTTGAATTCTTTTGTCCTTGAAATATTCTGTTTCTTCAACTTCTTCTATCACTACGACCTTTCCATCTGCTGGGCATAATATTAGATTGTCATTTTTCTCAATGATTCTTTTCGGAACTCTAAAAAATTGAATAACCAGATATAACATGATAATGCAACCAGCAGTTAGTATCCAAAAGAGCCATGGTAGTAGGTCTTTTAAAAAGATAAAATTAGCAGCAAATATTCCACCTAATATTAGTGCGGCAATTGCAATGATCCCGAAGCCTTCTTTATGAATTTTCACGCCTCAAAATTAAGCGAAATAATAGAATGAGATGAGATGAAAGACAAAAATTACAGGAATTACTACCAGAACGCTATCTAATCTGTCTAATAATCCCCCATGCCCAGGCAAGATTGTGCCCGAATCTTTGAGGTTCAAACTTCTTTTTAACATAGACTCCACTAGATCTCCTAAGGTTCCGAATATGGCAGCTAACATTCCCATGATTGCATAGTGGAGATAAGGTTGATCTTCAATAAAATAGGCGATAACTAAACCTGCAATCATAGCAAAGGTCATTCCTCCAAAGAATCCTTCCCAACTTTTTTTAGGTGAAATTCTTTCAAACATTTTGTGCTTTCCAATTTTTCGACCCACTAAGTAAGCAAAGGTGTCAGAACACCATATCATGATAAATATTCCTAGCAATGGAAACACGCTATCTTGAGCTTGGCCATGTACTGACATCAAATTAATAAGCAGCAAAGGAACGACAATGTAGATTATTGATGAAAACGTAATTGCCAGGTTCACAAATGGATTTTTTTTATTTCTGAATAGTTCGGCAATCGCGATCCATGAAAAGGATATGATAGACACTATTAGTAATGGAACCCATTTAGGAGTCTCAACTTCTTCATGAGATCCTGTAAGCATGTAGACGCCCAATATGTACAGTAAGAATCCAACTATAGGACCTAGAATGGCATTTGGTGAAAAATCAGATTTCTTAAACATAACAGCAAACTCTTGAAGCATCAAGAGTGCTATGATCCCAAAAAGTATATGCAAATACCATCCGCCGAAATAAACAGACGAAACAATAGCAGCAACATAAACAGTTCCTGTGATTGCCCTTTGAAGCATATTATTCTTGACTTTGCCCGACAATTTCTTTTGCTTTATCGAAGTCTTCATCTTGAACGTAAAGCTCAAGAGAGCCGAAGGTTCCGTAAGTCGAATCTTTCTGATTTAAGATAAGTGTATTGATTCCTTCTCCTTCTAACTTGTCCCTCATCAAGTGGGCCATGTGTTCAACCGTAGTTGTGTATACCAATTTTCTATTCTCCATCTTCTTCTTTATTTGTTGAATCGTCTGATGAACTCTCATCAGGTGTTGATTCATCAGAAGATACGGAATTATCTTCACTTTCAGAAGTTTCTGTCTTAGGGAATTCAGCTGGTTTCGTAAATTCAGAAGGTTTAGAAAACTCTGGTTTCACGTAGTCAGGTTTAGCAATTGTTGAGGTCGGACCTTCTTCAGCTTCTTTGAATGCCTCTTCAAGCTTTCCTTCTGAAGTTTTGTCTTTATTCATATCCCAAATTCTTTCACCGAAAATCTTAACTAGATTGTCTTTGAAGATTACTTCACTTTTAAGTAGCTCTTCAGCCAAAGCTGTAAGCTTGTCTTTGTTTTCAGTAAGAATCTTAATGGCTCTTTGGTATTGCTCCTCAATAATTCTACTTACCTCTTGGTCAATTAATTGCGCTCTTTCTTCAGAATAAGGCTTTTGAAATGCAGATCCATTAGGATCGTAGTAAGAAATGTTTCCAACCTTTTCAGATAAGCCATAAATCGAAACCATTGCGTATGCTTGCTTGGTAACTTTTTCTAAGTCACTTAAAGCTCCTGTAGAGATTTTACCGAAAATAATTTCTTCAGCGGCTCTTCCTCCCAATGCTGAACACATTTCATCAAGCAATTGCTCAGTGGTAGTTATCTGTCTTTCTTCTGGTAAGTACCAAGCTGCACCAAGAGATCTTCCTCTTGGAACAATAGTGACTTTAATAAGTGGTGATGCATGTTCTAATAACCATGAAGTTGTTGCATGACCGGCCTCATGAAAAGCAATTGTTTTCTTTTCTTGAGGAGTAATAATCTTATTCTTCTTCTCTAATCCTCCAACAATTCTGTCAACTGCGTCAAGGAAATCTTGTTTATTAACGAATTGCTTTTTCTTTCTAGCAGCAATTAATGCAGCTTCATTACAAATGTTTGCAATATCGGCACCAGAGAAGCCTGGTGTTTGTCTTGCCAAAAAGTCTACATCTAATTCTTTCTCTAGTTTCAAAGGCTTAAGGTGAACCTGGAAAATCTCTTTTCTTTCGTTCAAGTCAGGCATGTCTACATAGATTTGTCTATCAAAACGACCAGCTCTCATTAAGGCAGAATCTAAGACATCAGCTCTGTTTGTTGCGGCAAGGATGATAACACCAGAATTAGTTCCGAATCCATCCATTTCAGTTAATAACTGATTTAAGGTATTTTCTCTTTCATCATTAGAACCCATGTTGGCATTCTTTCCTCTGGCACGTCCAATAGCATCTATCTCATCAATAAAAATGATAGATGGTGCTTTCTCTTTCGCTTGTTTAAACAAGTCTCTAACTCTAGAAGCACCTACACCCACAAACATCTCAACAAAATCAGATCCTGATAAAGAAAAGAATGGAACCTTAGCTTCTCCGGCAACTGCCTTAGCAAGTAAAGTTTTACCTGTTCCAGGAGGTCCTACAAGTAATGCTCCTTTTGGGATTTTAGCCCCGAGCTCGGTATATTTCTTTGGGTTTTTTAAGAAATCAACAATTTCTTCTATTTCCTCTTTAGCTCCTTCTAATCCAGCTACATCTTTAAAAGTCGTGTTTGTTCCTTTTCCTTTTTCAAAAATCTTGGCTTTTGATTTTCCGATTGAAAAGATGTTTCCGCCACCGCCACCGCCACCGGCGCCACCTGACATTCTTCTCATTATTACAATCCAGAAAACAATTAAGAGTAATGGGAATAACAACCAGCCAAACATGTCAGACCAATCAGTTCTGTTTTCCCACTTGATTCCAAATTCGTAATCAGGATTTATTGCAATAGCTTTCGCATTTAAAGCTTTCAAGTCACCTTGAAAAACATCATTATCAAGAGGTGGAGTTTCAAAGCTAAGATCAGGAGTGTTCAAAGCAGCTCCTGTTTTCTCTTTAATTTTTTCGTACTTCTCATCAAATTCATTGATTTCTTCAATGTCTTCATGATCTAAAAACACTTCTGCTTTTTGCTCATTCTTAATAACGAGTACTTTACTCACGTAGCCGTTTAGGGCCAGCTTTTCAAAATCATTTTCACCAACTTCTATTGTTGCCCCTTTTGTTGGGAATAGTTGGGAACCAATTAATACAACTGCAAGGATCGCGTAGATCCAATACATATTAAATGCCTTCTTATTTTTAGGTTTATCAGCCATAATATTTTTTAATCAATGTTTGGAATATCCGTTCTTTCAGCATCTGCCCAAAGATCTTCGAGATTGTAAAATTCTCTAACTTCTTTGTAGAATACATGAACAACCACATTTACATAATCTAACAGCACCCATTCAGAATTGTTGATTCCTTCAGTATGCCAAGGTTTTTCTCTTAGCTCTTCTCTAGTTTTACGAGTAACAGAGCTAGATATTCCATCTACTTGCGTATTTGATTCACCACTACATATGATAAAATATTCTGTTACAGAGTTTTGTAAATGAGTCAGATCAAGAACAACAATGTCTTTTCCTTTGATATCTTGAATGCCATCAACAATTGTATCAACCAATGCTTTGGTCGCCACTTCTTTATCTTTAACAGTTTTAATCATAAAATAATTTTGGTGAACAAAATTACTTGTTTTGTTTCACTTTAGTCCCAATTTTTACAACATTTGTTGGATGGTCTATAAAAGATTAGAACGAAATTTAATTCAATTAGCGATTGTTGATTCTACCAATGATTATGCAGCTAATTTGATTAAGACGTCAGAAGTGCCTAGTGGCACAACAATCGTCACATCTAATCAACAAAAAGGTAGAGGTCAACGCTCTGCCATGTGGACGACTGAGGCCAACAAAAATTTGACGTTTTCACTTATTTTTTTTTCTGATCAGAAAATTCAAAAGGCCTTTTATTTGAATATTGTAGCTTCTTTGGCTGTTTTCAAGACATTATCAGACTTGAAAATTGACTCAAAAATTAAATGGCCAAACGACATTTTAGTTCGCGGAAAAAAGATTTGCGGCATTTTAATCGATAATACTTTTAGTGGTAATACAATTCAGTCTTCAATAATTGGGATTGGGCTAAATGTGAATCAAGAGGATTTTGGAGAGCTAAAAGAAGCAACATCCATTTGTAATGAAATAGGCCAAGAGGTAGAAATAATGGATATTTACGAACAGCTGTTCGGATATCTAGATTTTTATTTAAATCTTTTAATGGAGTCGAACTATAAAGTGCTTTTACAGAGGTATTATGAGCATTTATTAGGCTTGAATCGAGAAGGAGAATTTGAATCAAATGGAGTGAAATTCAAAGGGACAATAACAGGGATTTCTGAAATCGGACTTTTGAAAATTCAAAC
>Ga0316204_10003781_pt1 | contig 29140 bp, 26 predicted proteins | sample 6monrhotite_MG_2_FD_205661 | JGI IMG/M metagenome (GOLD analysis project Ga0316204, IMG submission 205661) | Microbial mat bacterial communities from mineral coupon in-situ incubated in ocean water Damariscotta River, Maine, United States -... | ecosystem: Environmental > Aquatic > Marine >...
CGCATTGTTGTGCCGCTTGCTGGCAATGGCAGCTTTGTTCTTAATTTGGCAGATCATATTTCGGGTTCGCAGCAGTTGTTGGCACTGCGCGGGCGCGGTATTACCAAGCGTTCATTTGATGTGGTAGACACCTTGCGCCGCGAAGCAGAAGCACGGTATCTGCAAACAGAACAAGACCTGCAGAATACGCTAACCCTGACAGAGCGGCGTATTGCCGAACTGGAAGCCGTAAAGCCCGAAGGTACAGCTGTTCTTTCAAGCGAGCAGGAAGCCGAGATTGAAGAGTTCCGCACACAATTGCTGGAAACTCGCAAAGCTCTGCGGGGTGTAAACCGCAGTTTGAGGCAAGATGTTGAAAGTGTGGGCACATGGCTTGCTTTTATCAATATTGCTTTTGTACCGCTGATTATTGTTTTGATTGCTTTGATGCGGTTATTTATGCGACGCCGTGTTGCGGCCAAAGCGCAGAATTGACCACCTATAAGGACAGTTTCCAACCATGTCTGAAAGACTAACCAATATACTCGGCTATTTAACCCTGTTTGCCATTTTGGGCGCTATCTGGGTGATGTTCGGCGAAGATCCCACCAAGGAACAAGGCGGTCGCGGAGAGCGTACGTTTGCTGGATTGGAAGAGCGCATCAACGAAGTTGCTGTTGTTGAGATCAAACAAAGCGGGCACCGCGCAACCCTTGTTAAGGATGGCAGTGTATGGCGCATGAACGAACGCGGCGGTTATCTGGTTAATCCGGAGAAGGTGCGTACCATGCTGCGTGGTATAGCGCTGTCTGAGCGCCGGGAACCCAAAACATCAAACAAGGCAAGGTATAACCGGCTTGGGCTAGGCGACGAGGGGCTTAAAGTAGAGCTCCGCGATGATACAGACGGTGTGATTCTGAACTTTGATATGGGCACCCGCAAAGGAATAGCGGGAGGCCGATCTCTTACCTATGTGGCGCAAAGCAGGGATACGCGTTCGTGGCTGGTAACTGCGTTGGCAGAAACAACCGCAGAAGCGGGTTGGTGGTTAAATCGGCCTGTACTTTCAATTGATGCGAGACGTTTTAGCGATGTGATTATTGGTGGCGCATGGTTAACCCGCAAGCTTGGTGATGATGATTTCCAATTGCAGGGCAAGCGTGTTCATGAAGAAGCCTCACCTAATTGGAAGCTGGGCGAACCCGCACGCGTGCTTTCAAGCTTTGATTTTGAAGATGTGCGCCTTCTTAGCAACCCGCTTGTGGAAGCACTTTCAGTGGTGGAATATTCCACCTATGATGGCCTTGTACTAAAAGTATCGCTGTATAATTTTGATGACGGCATGTGGGCACAGATAAATGCAGCGTTTGATGCAACCCTTCAAAATGAAGGCAAGGGTGGCACATTGCCTGCGGCCCCTGCCGACGGCGGGGCCGAGGCGCAAGAAATTATGGGCGCAGTTCGGGGCTGGATTTTCAAACTAAGCGACGCAGACGCCGCAACCTTGCAGTATAAACGGGCCGATTTTTTGAATGCTACGGGCCAATAAAGTCCTTTCCACCTTGACGTAGCGATAACAATCTCTACATGAGAAGCAACCCGGCTGCCCCGTACGGTCAAGCTAACCAGAGCAGCCACGCTAATTCACGCTTTTACAATTAGGATCAGATAAAATCATGTCAGATAATAAAACTGAAAAAATGGGATTTGAAGCAGAGGTTTCCCGCCTTTTGCACATGATGGTGCATTCTGTTTATTCAGACCGCGAAATTTTCCTGCGCGAACTTATCTCAAACGCATCAGATGCATGTGACAAATTGCGCTACGGTGCACTAACAGACGAGAGCCTTAAAGCTGACGGCGCTGATTTTGGCATCACGATCATTGTGGATAAAGACGCTAAAACCATCACCTTGTCGGATAACGGCATCGGAATGGACCGTGATGATGTGATCGAAAACCTGGGTACCATCGCGCGTTCTGGCACATCAAATTTTGTGGACAAGCTTACCGGCGACAGCAAAAAAGACGTTCAGCTGATTGGTCAGTTTGGTGTTGGTTTTTATTCGGTGTTTATGGTTGCTGACAATGTAACGGTTACCACCAAAAAAGCAGGCGATGATACAGCGTGGGTATGGACCAGCGCTGGCGAAGGTTCGTTTGAAATTGGCGAGGCCGAAAAAGACGTGCAAGGCACAGACATTGTGTTGCACATGAAAGAAGATGCCGCTGAATTTCTGGAAGAATACCGCCTGAAAACCATTATCACCACCTACAGCGACCATATCGCTGTGCCAATTTCTATGGCCATAAAGGGCGGCGAAAAAAGCGAAGGTGAAGAAGCGGATGAGGCTTCAGACGCTGAGGAACTAAAGGTTGTTAACGAAGGCTCGGCTATTTGGGCACGGCCAAAAGCTGATATCACCGACGAGCAATATACCGAATTTTACCGCCATGTTGGCCATGCTTACGATGAACCCGCACACCGTTTGCACTATAATGTAGAAGGCATGCAGGAATATACGGTCCTGTTGTTTGTACCAACAACCAAACCGGTGGACCTGTTTGATCCTGCACGCAAAAATCGTGTGAAGCTGTATGTGAAGCGGGTGTTTATTTCAGATGACAGCGCCGACATTTTGCCGGGATGGCTACGCTTTATGCGCGGGGTGGTTGATAGCCAGGACCTGCCGCTAAACGTTAGCCGTGAAATGCTGCAAAACAACCCGGTTGTTAGCCGTATGTCGAAGGCAATCACCAAAAAATTGCTCAGTGACTTCGAAAAGATGGCCGAAAAAGAAACTGAAAAATTCGAAACCATGTGGGGCGAATTTGGCGGTGTGATCAAAGAAGGCATCTATGAAGATTTTGAGCGCCGCGACCAATTGCTGAAACTGGCGCGCTTCAAGTCAACCGGCGCTGAGGGTTGGACCACCCTTGCTGACTATGTTGGCCGCATGAAAGACAAGCAGACAACCATCTTTTATATCACAGGCACCGATGAAGCTGTGCTGCGGAAAAGCCCGCAGCTTGAAGGCTTCAAATCAAGGGGTATTGAGGTGTTGTTGATGGCAGATGCCGTTGATGATTTCTGGCTGCAAACCACCCATGATTTTGAAGGCAAGGGTTTTGCCTCTATCACCAAGGGTGCAAGTGATCTGGATGAGATCGCCGCCGCTGACGACAAGGGCGATAAAAAAGAAACCGCCACTGATAGCCAAATGACAACGCTCACCACACTGATGAAAGAAGTGCTGGGCGACAAGGTTTCTGAAGTGCGTGTTTCAAACCGCCTTACAGAAACTGCCTGTTGTTTGGTGGCAAGCGATAGCGGCATGGATATGGCGATGGAGCGCATACTGCAGGCCCATAACCAGCTTGACCAGATGACAGCCAAAGTGCTGGAAATTAATCCGTCCCATGCGGTTGTGCGTAAACTGGCAGAAAAAGCCGCTGAAACAGGCGCAGTTGATGCGCTAGCTGACCCAGTGTGGCTGATTTTTGATCAGGCCCGCATATTGGAGGGTGATCCACTGGATGACGCCGCCGCCTTCGCTCGCCGCATGAGCAGCGCGATGGAAGCAGGCCTAACTTAGGGATCAGCACCAATAGCGAACAGTCAAAGCCTCGGCATTCACTTTGCCGGGGCTTTTCTGTTGTGTGTGGTGATTTGGTTTATGTTAACTTGCGGACATTCAGGCCGGTGATCTGGTTACGGCTACGGGCTGTGACCTCAAACTGAAATCCGTCAAAACGATAGCTTTTACCAACAATTGGTATGGTCTCCGCCCGGTGGATCACCAAACCGGCAATCGTTGTTGCGCAGTCATCGTCCAAATTCCAGTCAAACATACGGTTGAGGTCACGCACTGGCACTGTGCCTTCTACCTGTGCGCTGCCATCCGGCATCACACGCACGCCCGGCACGCTGGCGTCATGTTCGTCGGTTATATCGCCGACTATTTCCTCAAGAATATCTTCCAGTGTCACCAGCCCCTGAATGTCGCCGAATTCATCCACAACCAGCGCCATGTGGGCTTTTCGTTCAAGGAAGGCATTCAATTGGTCTTTGAGCGTAGTGGTTTCCGGGACAAACCAGGGTTTTGACATCACACGGCGCACATTAAACCGGTGCATTTGGCCGCCAGTACGGCGGATTGCGCCCAGCACATCCTTGGCATGCAGTACGCCGACAATATTTTCTACCGCATCTTCAAAAATTGGCAGCCGGGTATAGGGGCTGCGTACTACATTCGCGATAATTTCATCTGCCGTTGCATTGATGTCGATCGCATGTACCGCCGAACGGTGGATCATTACATCTTCAACATTAACTTCTCCCAAATCCAGAATAGACCCCAGCATCTGCTGGTCTTCTTTGATAAGGCCGCCTTCATGGCGGTGGAGGTCAATGGCGCTGCGGATGTCATCCTGCGCGGAAAGCGCATGCCCCATTTCTGTAATATCAACGCCGACTATCTTGAGTGTACCTCGCACAATCACACGTACCACCACAATGATCGGGGAAAATATGCCAACGATCAGCTTGATAATACCGGCAACTGAAAGCGCCATTTTATCCGGGTTGGCGATGGCATAGGATTTGGGCAAAACCTCGGCAAAAATCAATACCAGCAAGGTCATCACCAAGGTGGCATATACCACACCTTGCTCGCCTGAAATTTTCATGAACAGGCTGGTTGCCAACGCAGACGCTAAAATATTAACCAAATTGTTGCCAAGCAAAATGGCGCCAATCAGTTTTTCTTTTTCTTCAATAAGGTCAGCCACTCGTTTGGCACGCTTGTTCCCGGATTTGGCAAGCTGGTGCATACGCGCTTTTGAAGCTGCGGTTAGTGCTGTTTCAGATCCGGAAAAGAAACCGGACAGAAATAGCAGGAAAAAAATAATGCCCGCTGTGACCCAAAATTCGGTGTTGAACAGGTCGGCGGTTGCCGCGTCCATAGATGTGCTCCGTTAAATTATGAGGATAGTATATGGCTATTCGTGGTGCTTGCCGCAAATAGAATCGTTCAATACCACAGAAACAAGGCCAATATCCACGCCCCGGTGCATGGCAGCCTTGCCGATACCGCCCAGAATGAAACCAATGTCACCGGCTTTGGATTTTTTGTCTTTTGTCATGTGTTTGAGCAGGTCTTCGGTTTTCAAATCGACGCCAATTTCAGCGGCAGACCACATCATACCCATTGATTTTAGGTGAGCAATTAACCGATTTGGTTCAAGGGTTTCCGCAAGGCCCATACGTACCGACAAATCAAGCGCCATTACCATGCCAATGGCAACAGCTTCGCCGTGTAACAGCGTGCCGTCATAGCCACATTCTGCCTCCAGCGCATGACCGAATGTGTGGCCAAGGTTAAGGAGTGCGCGTTTGCCAGCTTCAAATTCATCTTCTGCAACCACCCGGGCTTTGGCCTCGCAGCTGGTTTTGATCGCACGGATCAATAAACCCATATCAGGTTTATTGTTATCGGTTCCTAACAGTGCCGCGCCGTTTGCTTCCAGCCAGCTGAAAAATTCGGGATCATCGATTAGACCGTATTTTAAAACCTCGGCGTACCCTGCTTTTAGCTCACGGGGCGGTAATGTTTTCAGAACAGCAGGATCAATCAACACGGCTTTGGGCTGATGGAAAGCACCGACAAGGTTTTTGCCATAAGGCGTGTTGATGCCGGTTTTGCCGCCAACGCTGCTGTCTACCTGTGCAAGCAGGGTGGTTGGTATTTGGATAAAGTCTATGCCGCGCAAAATGCTGGCAGCGGCAAAGCCCGCCAAATCCCCAATAACGCCGCCGCCAAGTGCAAGAATGATATCACTGCGCTCAATACCGCTATCCAGCAGTTCCCCTGTTAACATTTCAAAGGACGTAAAAGATTTGCTGCTTTCGCCAGGCTCAAGCGTAAACCAGTTACCACCAAAGCCACCACGTGCAAGCGCAGCTTTCACTTTTGTTTCATAGAGGGCGGCAACATTTTTTTCAGAGATAACAAATAATCTGGCTTCGCCAACCAGTGGTGCCAAAAATTCTTCAAGCCGGTCTAATATGCCGTCGCCGATCATAATATCATAGGCGTGGGTGCCTAGCGGCACATGAATTATTGCCGGTTCATTATTGTCAGACATCAGCTTTTCCCGAAGTGTGCTCTGGTTCCATGGCTTTTAGTGCTTTCACAATATGGTCTACCACTTTTTCGTGCGGGCCAATATTTGATTTAATTGCCAAATCAGCCTCTGCATATATCGGCGCACGCTCCAGCGATAGTTTGCGCAGAATTTCTTCCGGGTTGCCTTCTTTAAGCAAAGGCCGTGTGTCACGGCGACCGGTTCGTTCTACCAGCACATTAATGTCGGCATCCAGCCAAACGGAGAGCCCGGACTTTTTGATAAGCTGCCGGGTTTCACCATTGATAAAAGCGCCGCCGCCGGTTGCAACCACCTGGGGTTCGCCGTCTAGCAGCCGTGCAATCACACGGCGCTCGCCTGATCGAAAATCTTCTTCACCGAAGCTTTCAAAAATATCAGCAACGCTCATGCCTGCGGCTTTTTCAATTTCATGATCAGAATCAACAAAATCAAGATTCAGCCGTTTTGCCAGTCGTCGGCCTACAGTTGTTTTTCCCACGCCCATCAAGCCAACCAGCACAATTGTTTTGCCGGCAGTGAAGATACGGTGCGGTTCAGCGGTATCGTGATCAGGCTGTTTGGAATGCTTTGACATATCTGCCTTTTAGGCTGGCTTGGCGCTGTCGCCAACCTCTTTTTTGTATGGTTTAACTTAGGGTACAGGCCCTTCATAATTGTGCCTTAAAAACCTGCCATAGTCAGATTGCTGAAATAAACGGGATTGCAACAAGTTTGCTGGTAGTAATTTGTGTGTCTGGACTTGGCACGGCGCATCCTTTAAGACATTCAGCACTGGATTTTTTTGCACCGTGTGTTTTAGGGTTTGCTAATGTCACAATTGACAAAGATTATTTTGATACTTGTTGCGCTTTTTGTTGTTGGGGGTGGTATTTACCTGCTGACGGCGGATATTCCTGCGCCTTCTGAAAAGGTCACAAAAACCTTAAACAATGAACGTTTCCCGTCCTGATATAAAACGCAGGTTCTTGCTGCTGTTGTCTGTGTGCCTTATGGCAGGCAGCGCACCTTTGTATGCTTGGCAGGATACCGACGACGATTCTGATGTCCCAGAAACAGAAGAAAGCTCTGCAGCACCGGCTATAGTGGAAACGCAAACACCGGCAGAGCCGAAAAAGCCCAAATCCAAACTTAAAAAAGTGCCCGGCTCTAAAAACCTTTATTTTCTAGGTGCCCGACCTGACCTGAAGCGTCAGCAAGGTCCGGCGATCGGCAATCCGGCAAATATTCTGCCACAGCCTTTTGTGCCCAGAGGCAGTATCCAAATTCCTCCTGCTCCTTCAATTGAGTTGGTCGCTGATTTGACAACTGATCAGCCAATAGACTTATCGGTGGTGGAAAAAAATCTTGCTGCCAACGATACCGGTATTGCAGGGGAAGACCCTGCCATTGATATAAATTCTGCCATTGATACAGGCGATCCTATACAAGACGGCGAGCAATTGGTGGATGATCCGGCGACGCTCTCTCTTCAGAAAGACAGCCTTTTGGAAGCAGGTGTGCTGGAACGTCTCGATCCATCTGGGGTGGCTGTGGGCGGTGTTGATGCTAGCTATACAAGCAGTTTGTGGCAAGGGTATGATCGCAGCGGCGTGGTCAAGCGGCTTGCTGAATTTACAGAAACTTCCGGTTCGCCGTCCCTTGTGCGGATTGCTAACCGTATAGCGCTTTCAGGTACTGTTTTTGAAGATCAGGCGACAGACGCCGAAGTGCTTGCATTTGTTGATGCGCGCTTGTCGCTTTTGATGCAGTTGGGTAATCGGCGGGGCTATGCAGACCTGTTAGCAGCTTTGCCTGCCGGCTATGACTGGACCGCTTTGTCGCGCCATTTTGCAAATGCCTATCTTTTGGACGGTAAAATCGGGGATGCCTGCAGCCTTGCCGCTGAACAGCGGGAAAGTGATGAAGACGCTTACTGGCTGAGGATGGTTGCTTTCTGTGATGCAGCACGCGGCAATCGGATAGGTGTAGATTTTCAGTTGCGTATTTTGGAAGAGGTGAGTGACGTTCATCCCACTTTCTACCAATTGATTGACCAAATACTGGTTGAGGCTGAACAGCCTCCTGGCGGCGTATTGCCTGCCAGCGTAACATTGCCTGCCAGTCTGCAAATTGACGTGCTTGAGGCCACGATGGCGCGACTTGCTCGGGCAGAAGTGCCGCAGCTTGCACAGGAAGGTGTGAACCCCTTGGCCACCGGCCTGATGTTGTCGTTGCCGGGTGTAACAGACGAAGCAAAAACCGAATTGATGGGCTTGGCGGTGCGCCGGGGTTGGGCGAACGGTGATTTGCTCGCCGCTTTTGCACGCGCATTGAAATCAGACAGCGAAAAAGAAACAGCCGCTGTAGACCTTTTGGGTGAAGATAACCGCTTTGAAATTGATGCCATACTTGTCCATTTGGCGGCCCTGCCAGCGGAGCGGGCGGAGCGCGTTGCCGCAGTTGAACGTGCGTGGGCACGGGCGCTTAAAAACACATACAGCGGCGTTGCTGGCGAAAGTTTAGTAGCGCTATCCGGTGATTTTATGCCCGGTGCTACCGGCGGCGGCGTGATGGCGCGGGCGGCGCTTGTTTCTGGTGATGTAGAATTGGCAGCACGCTGGTTTACAGCCCTTAGAAGCCAGGCTGCAGGAACCAGTGATGATCTGGACGCCGCGTTGATTTCTGTGGCACCGCTGATGACTATTGCTGCGGCGGAAGGTGTGCCGACACTTACCGATGATTTGCTGGAGCGCTGGTGGCAAGCCCAAGACACACGTGCTGACCGGTTCGAGCGTGCTAACCTTCTTTTTACTGTTATTGAGGCGCTCGGCGGTACTATCGGCGATGAGGCATGGGGATGGCTGGAAAATGGCCCGGTTGTGTTCGGCGGCGCTGTGCCCGCACCTGCGCAGTGGCGGCGGTTTTTAATTTCGGCCCGAAACGGCGATACGCCCAAAGCGCTGGCGTTTGCTTTCCGTCTACTTTCTGACGGCGGGCCTGCCGGGGTTTCAGCCTCATTGGCTGGGTCATTGGTTGGCACACTCAACGACATGGGCTTGGTAACCGAAGCTCACATGATTGCGACAGAAATCCTGATTAGCCAGGGCCTGTAGGCGCGCATGGGTGGCGCTGATACGGATGATCTGACTATCAGTAATGTAGCAATACTTGACCAATTTCTTGAAATGCTGGCGGCTGAAAAAGGCCACGCTAAAAACAGCCTTGAAGCTTACCACCGTGACCTGACCCAGTTTGCCCAAGTTAGCAGCGCGCGCTTTATGGCGGCAAGCGCAGAAGATATTCGTGCCTATTTGGCGTGGTTGCACACTGAAGGGCTGAAAACCAGCACCGTGGCAAGGCGTTTGTCTGCAATCAGGCAGTTGTTTCTGTTCCTGTACCGGGACGGTATTAGAAGTGATAATCCTGCTACCGACATCGTAAGTCCGCGCCTTGAACAAAGGCTGCCAAAGGTGCTTTCGGAAACAGATATTGACCAGCTGCTGACTATGGCAGCAAACATGGGGGAAGCTGGCAAGGCTGGTGGCCTGCGGCTGCATGCGCTGGTGGAAACCCTGTATGCAACCGGGTTGAGGATAAGTGAACTGGTAACTCTGCCGCGCCGCGCTGTAGGCCCGGATACCACAATGATTATGATACGCGGCAAGGGCGGACGTGAGCGCATGGTGCCGCTGGGCAGTAAAGCAAGACTTGCCCTTCTGGCATATATTCAAGCGCGGGATGCGGGTAAGGATAAACAATCAGCATACCTGTTTCCGTCGAACGGCAAGGAAGGACACCTTACGCGCCGCCGTGTTGGTCAGATGATGAAAGAACTGGCGGTTATGGCCGGTGTGATGCCCAGCCTTGTTAGCCCCCATAAATTACGCCACGCTTTTGCAACGCATCTGCTTGCATACGGGGCTGATCTACGTGCGGTACAGCAGATGCTGGGCCACGCTGATATATCAACCACACAGATTTACACGCATGTTCTGGAGGAGCGCCTGAAGAGTTTGGTGCTTGAAAAACACCCGCTTAGTGACTAACTCGCAAGTTTATAGACCACGCACCGTGACGGGCAGACAAAAAGAGCTATATTTCAGATAGACAAATTACATACTTCAAACAAACAAGTTCCGGGGGATCTTATGGGCAAGAAAATACTGGTATCCATCATTGGTGTATTTGTAGTCGCTTATGTTGGTTTTTGGATCACTGCACCGCGTTCGGTTGATCCGGCACAGTATCAGGGGCTTGTTGACAAATATGATGTGCGCATTGTGCGCGATGCGTACCATGTGCCGCATATTTTTGGTGACCGTGATGTTGATGTGGCCTTCGGGCTGGCGTTCGCGCACGCCGAAGATGATTTTGCCACCATTCAGGACGTAATATTGGTAACACGCGGCAAGCTTTCCAGCTTGCATGGTGCAGGCGCTGCGAGAACAGATTTTCTGGTTCAGTTTATGGGCGTATGGGATGTTGTAAACGCGGGCTATGATACGCGTATTAGCCAGAAAACGCGCGACCACGCAGAAGCTTACGCCGACGGTATCAATTATTTCGCGGCGCAAAACCCGAATGTGATTGCACCTGCGTTGTTGCCGGTTACAGGGAAAGATATTGTTGCGGGCTATACCTTCAAAACACCGCTTTTTTATGGTTTTGACCAAGCAGTAGCGGCGGTAGTTGAAGGCAAATACGGTACGGGCCTTGATAAAACCGCGTATCTGCAAGTTACAGACAAACCACAGCCTGATTTAGGCAGCCAGGGCATCGCCGTCGCGCCGTCGCGTTCTACAGATGGTTATACCCGCCTTCTTGTTAACTCGCATCAGCCGCTTACCGGGCCTGTTGCATGGTATGAAGCGCGTGTGAAATCGGGCGAAGGCTGGGACATGGCAGGCAGCACCTTTCCGGGGTCACCGCTTATTATCCACGGTCACGGCCCCACACTTGGGTGGGCAAATACAGTTAACAAGCCAGACCTAATTGATGTGTATGAATTAACCATCAATCCGGAAAACGAAAATCAGTATAAACTGGACGGCGAATGGCAAAACTTTGAAGTGAATGATGCCGAAATTGATGTCACCTTCTGGGGGCCTGTTCGCTGGACATTCCATGAACCCCTTTACAGGTCGGCGCACGGGCCGGTTTTCAAAACTGAAAAAGGCGCATTTGCGCTCAGGTGGGCAGGCATGGATGAAATGCGCACGCTTGAAGAAATGATCGCGCTGAATAAAGCACGCACGCAGGCAGATTTTGAAGCGGCGTTGGCGATGACAGCGATGCCAAGTATTAATTATGTGTATGCCGACAAGGAAGGCCATATAGGCCATTATTATAATGCCATGATGCCCAACCGCCCGGAAGGCGGACAATTTGCAGGTATAAACTGGCAAGGCATGTTGCCGGGGGATCGCTCGGATTTGATCTGGAGGGATTATCTGCCGTTTGAAAAAATGCCGCGCACCGTTAATCCTGCTGCCGGGTTTGTTTATAATGCTAACAATACGCCGTTTGAAGCATCTGTTGGCACAGGACAGCCTGAGGCCGGCAAGTTCCCGCTTTCAATGGGAATTGAAACCCACATGACTAATCGCGCCTTGCGGATCAAGGCCATGTTTGGCGCGGACGAAGCCATTAGCCCGGAAGACCTGCATAGGTACAAATATGATAACAGCTATGCGCCAAACTCGGTTACAGGGCACACCATACAGCAATTACTGGCAATGCAGTTTGAACCGGGTAGTGATTTGGCGAAAGGCCAGCAACTTCTTAAAAATTGGGATCTTGGCACGGACGCTGATAGCAAGATGGCGGCGCTTGGCGTTTTAACAGGCAGGCCCTTTGTTATGGCCGACATGCGCGGTGCGCCTGCGCCTGATTTGCGGGCAACATACAGTGAAACGGTTGTGCTTTTGATGAAGCATTTTGGCCGCCTTGACCCGGCATGGGGTGACGTGAACCGGTTGGTGCGCGGCAATGAAACATGGCCGCTTTCCGGTGCGCCGGATGTGCTGCGCGCTGTGTACGGTGTATTCGACGAAGAAGCCGGTTTTCAGCAGGATGTTGCAGGCGATAGTTATATTATGTTTGTTGAATGGGCACCGGACGGCTCACTGGCTACACGATCGGTTCATAATTTTGGTAGCGCTACACTGGATGCAACATCGCCTTATTACAGCGATCAGGCAGCCATGTTTGCTGCAGAGCAAGAGCGCACACTACCCCTTGATATGGACACTCTAATGGCTGAAAAAACCAGCGACAAGCGCCTTGGCGGCAAGCAGTGAAGCTTTGCTTGACATGACACGCCCAATCAATGATTTTGCGCGCCGGGCGCAAACATGCTTTACTGGTGCACATGACCGGAAAGCCGCATGAAATACCAATCGAGAGGGACGCTGGCGACATGATGACGTTTTTAGAGTTTGAGAAGCCAATTGCAGAACTGGAAGGAAAAATCCGTGAACTGCGCAGCTTTGCAGGCGGTAGCGGCAATGTTGATATTTCAAATGAAGTTGGCCAGCTGGAAACCAAGCTTGGGAAACTTCTGAAAGATACCTACGCGACTTTGTCTCCCAGCCAGAAAATTCAGGTAGCCCGTCATCCGGAGCGGCCACATTTTTCTGATATCGTTGGGCATCTTTTCACGGACTTTACACCGCTTGCCGGTGATCGCGCCTTTGGTGAAGATGAAGCCCTTATTGGTGGCCTTGGCCGGTTTAGAGGTCAGGCCTGTGTGGTGATGGGCCACGAGAAAGGTTTTGATACCGAAAGCCGTCTCAAACATAACTTCGGCATGGCGCGTCCGGAAGGCTACCGCAAAGCGATACGCCTGATGGATTTGGCTGACCGCTTCTCGCTGCCCGTGCTTACGCTTGTTGATACCTCGGGCGCCTACCCTGGCGTTGGGGCTGAGGAGCGCGGCCAGGCGGAAGCCATAGCGCGCTCTACCGACCAGTGCTTGCAGCTTGAAACCCCAATTGTGACCTGCATTGTGGGCGAAGGTGGTTCTGGCGGTGCGGTTGCGATTGCGGCGGCAAATAAAGTGTTGATGATGGAGCATGCAATCTATTCGGTTATTTCACCGGAAGGCTGCGCCTCCATATTGTGGCGCACAAATGAAAAAGCCGAAGAAGCAGCTAATGCGCTTAAAATTACCGCTCAAGACTTGCTTGGTCTCGGCGTAATTGACGACATTGTGCCGGAGCCTCTTGGTGGCGCACACCGTGATCCGGAACGGGCAATGAACCAGCTTGGTGACAGCCTTGAGCATGCTCTGCGCGATATGGCAGGCATTGATGGCGCCCGCCTGAAAGAACTTCGCCGCGAAAAATTCCTGAATATTGGTGACAAAAACCTAGCATAGTGCGCGAATCATTGAATTTGCTGTATTAGGCGGTTGCTTGGGTGCATCCGTTGCAACTTCACCGATTGGCTTGGAATTTAAAACCACAAGATACTGATTCCAAAACCACAAGATATTGGGTGTTTAGGAATTTTTTATACTTTATCTTGACGCCAACCCCCCTTCGATTCTATCTTGACCCTGTTGCGAAGACAGAGTGACCCGAACGGGGGAAACGGTCGGTTGCTCTAAATTTAAGTTATTGAAAAATTTGTATAAAGTTGATTTGTTCGACTTTTGTTCTCGCGTCAGGCACAATGGTATTGTTTCTGCGGGCGATGAAGGAGTCTGTACCGCGTGGCGTTTGTCTTGTGACAAGAAGCGGTCAAGGGAGTGTTTGGCAAAATGTTTGAGGTCACCCAGTTTGAGCATGGCGGCGCAGTTGAAATAGACAGCAGCCGCGACGAAAAACTAACAGCGTTTGGAAAGGCCACCTTGGACGACCGCTATTTGTTGCCGGGTGAAAGTTACCAGGATTTGTTCGCGCGTGTTGCGTCTTTTTACGGTGATGACAAAGCGCATTCGCAGCGTCTTTATAACTATATTTCAAACCTGTGGTTTATGCCTGCAACACCTGTTCTTTCTAATGGTGGTACCAGCCGTGGTTTGCCTATTAGCTGTTTTCTTAATGAAGCGCAGGACAAGCTTGGTTCAATTGTTGATCTGTGGACCGAGAATGTTTGGTTGGCGTCACGCGGCGGCGGCATTGGTAGCTACTGGGGTAACTTGCGTTCTATTGGTGAAACCGTTGGCGGTGTTGGTAAGACCAGCGGTATTATCCCGTTTGTGCGGGTGATGGACAGCCTTACGCTTGCCATTTCCCAAGGTAGTTTACGCCGGGGTTCAGCGGCCATCTATTTGCCCGTTAGCCACCCTGAAGTGGAAGAATTTTTGGAACTCAGGCGCCCTACAGGCGGTGATCCAAACCGCAAAACACCAAATTTACATCATGGCATTTTGCTTTCTGATGCCTTCATGCGGGCGGTGGAAGCGGATGAGGAATGGGCGCTTACCAGCCCGAAAGATCACCATGTGGTGCGCACACTTTCAGCGCGTGGACTGTGGATACGTATTTTAACAGCCCGCGTTGAAACCGGTGAGCCCTATATTATTTATTCAGATACCGTGAATAACCAGATGCCCGAGCACCACAAGCTGGCAGGGCTAACGGTAAAAACATCAAACCTGTGCGCTGAAATTACACTGCCAACGGGCATTGATCACTTGGGGAATGAACGCACGGCTGTTTGCTGTCTCTCCAGCATGAATCTTGAGCATTATAACGAGTGGAAATCGAATACTGATTTCATTCCTGATATCATGCGGTTCCTTGATAACGTGCTGCAGGATTTTATCGATCGCGCACCGACTGAAATGGCGAAAGCTCGTTATGCTGCGATGCGTGAACGCTCTGTAGGCCTTGGTACCATGGGCTTTCACAGCTTTTTGCAGAATAATATGATACCGTTTGAAAGCAGCATGGCGAAATCCTGGAATTTTAATATTTTCAAGCATATTGATAAAGAAGTTAACCGGGCCTCACACGATTTGGCTTGCGAACGCGGTGCGTGTCCGGATGCTGCTGATTACGGCATTATGGAGCGTTTTTCCAACAAAACAGCTATTGCGCCAACAGCGTCTATTTCAACGATTTGCGGCGGAGCCAGCCCTGGCATCGAACCCATTGCAGCCAACAGCTATAACCAGAAAACCCTGTCAGGTAATTTCATTGTTCATAATCAGGCGCTCACGGTTTTGCTTGAGGAAAAAGGCAAAAATACTGACGAAGTTTGGACCTCTATCACGGTGAATGAAGGCTCGGTTCAGCATCTTGATTTCCTAAGCGATGAAGAAAAGTCTGTATTTAAAACTGCGTTCGAGCTTGATCAGCGCTGGGTGGTTGAATTGGCAGCCGACCGCGCGAAATATATTTCGCAGGCGCAGTCGGTAAATATTTTTCTGCCAGCAGATGTGCATAAGCGCGATTTGCACCAAATCCATTATCAGGCATGGAAAAAGGGCCTCAAAAGTCTTTATTACTGCCGTTCCAAGTCGATCGCACGGGCAGAAGTGGTGGCAACTGGTACAACCAAGAAAAAAGCTACCATGGAAATGCAGCTTGAATTGGTTGCTGCGGCAAATAGCAGTACCGACTATGAGGAATGCCTAGCCTGTCAGTAGAAGGCCAAATGACTAAATATTGTATTGAGGACTAACGCATGTCGCTTCTGGAAGAACGCCACGTCTATAAACCTTTTCGCTATCCGTGGGCTTATGAAGCCTGGCTAACGCAGCAGCAGGTGCATTGGTTGCCTGAAGAGGTGCCGCTTGCTGAAGATGTACGCGATTGGGCTCAGAATTTATCTGATGGCGAGAAGAACTTGCTAACGCAGATTTTTCGCTTTTTTACGCAGAGCGATATCGAAGTAAATAATTGCTATATGAAGCATTATACCAAGGTGTTTATGCCCACCGAGGTGCAGATGATGCTGGCGGCTTTTTCCAATATGGAAACCATCCATATTGCGGCCTACAGCCATTTGCTGGATACCATCGGCATGCCCGAGAGCGAATATTCCGCTTTCCTTGAATATAAGGAAATGAAGGATAAATTCGATTATATGCAGAAGTTCAATTCGGATGATCTGCGCTCAACAGCGGTAACTTTGGCGGTGTTTGGTGCCTTCACAGAAGGACTGCAACTATTTGCCAGTTTTGCAATGCTGCTAAACTTCCCGCGTTTCAACAAAATGAAGGGCATGGGCCAAATCATCACATGGTCTGTGCGAGATGAAAGCCTACACTGCGATAGTATCATCAAGCTGTTCAAAACGCTGATGAGCGAAAATCCCGAGCTGTGGGACGATGAAATGCGCAGCGAGCTACGCGAAGCCTGCCTGACGATTATTGAGCATGAAGATGCGTTTATTGATCTGGCATTTGATATGGGCGGTATTGAGGGGCTGGAGGCATCGGACGTGAAAAAATACATCCGCTATATCGCTGACCGCCGCCTGCAGCAACTTGGTTTGGACGCAGAATATCATCTTGAAGAAAACCCGCTGCCATGGCTGGATAGCATGTTGAATGCGGTTGAACACACCAACTTCTTTGAGAACCGCGCCACGGAATATTCAAAAGCGGCAACTCAAGGCACATGGGACGATGCCTTTAGCTAAGGGCTGGCTTTATGAATTTGGAATGATTTCCAGCTTTCTTTTCTGACTTTCAGGAGCGGTATTGCCTTTTATATTGATATACCAGAAAAGAACATATAGTGAACATTTGGGCTAAAAGATGACAAGTATTGATTATATTGTTGAGAATTTTCTAACGTTTGATCAATTGGCGGCAGCCAGCGGTGTGTCTGTTGATCAATTGCAGGAAATGATTGCTGCGAATTGTCTGCCGGGGCCCGCTTATGAGGTGACAGGTACTTATAAGGTTCAGTCTGTATTCGGCCTGCATGAAGAAGTGGTATCGCGCGCTTATTACCCAACATCACACGTGACCAAAGCGCAAGCTGTTGCCAGCAGTGCAGCGACGTACCCCGAGCAGAGCGAAACACTGAAACGGGCGTTTTACACAGACTATAAAAAGATACTGCTTGCCAAAAATGCGGCTGCCTTTGGGCTGGCACATCTGTTTGATGCAGCAGGGCAGATTGTCGGGCCCAAAGCTGATTTGCTGCTGGCACAAGAGTGGCAGCATTATCTGGATGGCACATATGGTTTGTGCACGCGCTGTGCAACAGCCACCGAGATTGCCACCAAAGAAAGCATGATTGCAAAAATTACATGTCTTACAGACAAGCTTGAGCAAGATAGGGCTGCGGGTTTACTTGATGATTTGGCCCAGGCTGTTGATGAACTTGACGCCGTATCTGCGCCGTTTGCTCCTCATGAAGTAGCCCGCAGTTCACGTGGCCGGCATATTGATGCAGTGCGCCGGAAATACCTGACATCATAAAAAAGCGCCCGCTACAATAGCGGACGCTTAAGTTTGGACACTATGGCCGGGTTGCCAAGTTTGTTGCGAGGAAGACTTGGCAGTAAAGCCTGCAGAGACAGGCTTGCCTGATCCTCAGAGCTCACACTTTTTCTACTGTTTAACCAAAAAGATATGATTGAGGTCAGAGGTCCGTATTTATACCGTAAAGCAGGAAAAACACTGCTTTGAAATGAAAAATATGGAGGTTTTTGGCCTCATATACTCGTCATTTTTGGCTTGATGGATTTTCTAAATGCTGAATTCCCCATGCACGTAAGGCTTGGATAATAGGGGTTAGCGTTTTTCCGTATTCGGTCATTGAATACTCCACTTTTGGCGGAACTTCCGGATAGATTTTTCTTGAGATCAGATTATTCGCTTCTAGCTCACGAAGCTGTTTAGTCAGCATTCTTTGGGTAATTCCCGGCATTATGCGACGCAGTTCGTTAAAGCGAATTGTCTCCGAAAGTAGGTGGTAAAGAATAACGCCTTTCCACTTTCCCCCAATAACCTCTAAAGCAGCTTCAACAGGGCAACCTAGATTGCAATCATATTTGGAGTGAGCCATAAAATCGGATCCGATTAGTATACAAAAGGATACTACATATCAAAAATGTACGTACTTATATAAATGATATGTATACATATATTATGTCAGCATTCAATTCTATAACGGAGAAAATAAAATGAACCCCACGCTGACAATTATGGCTAGTTTAAACATCACTGAAGATCGAACCAAAATCGCTTGTTTAACTAAATTATCTCATTGCATTACAAAAGATGAAAGTCATGCATAATTTTCTTGTTGGCTTTAGTTTGCTCGCGTTATGTTTTACTGAAATAGTACGGGCAGAAAGCAATATAAATTCCCAGCTTAAAATGTATATTTTTGATTGTGGCACTGTTGAAGTGTCGGATATGGATATTTTTTCATCTTCAGGGGATTATGCAAATATCAAAAAAACACTAACAAGCAGTTGTTTTTTGGTGCGCCATGAAAGAGGAGATCTACTTTGGGATACAGGCCTAACCGCTAGCATTGTAAATGTGGAGCCCGCAGTGAACGGGGTATTTACGCTATCGATGAGTAAAACTCTTCCAGAGCAGCTTGAAGAAATAGGAATGAAACCAGAAGATATTGAGTTCATATCCATTTCGCATAGCCATTTCGACCATATTGGTCAAATATCTGCTTTCAAATCTTCAGCCTGGCTTGTTCACCAGCGAGAATCTGCTGCGATGTTTAGTACAGAGAAATCGCGTAATACCTACTCCGATTTTATAGGTATGAAACGCAAAATATTTAATGGTGATTTTGATGTTTTCGGAGATGGTAGTGTTATTATTCGGGATATGCCGGGTCATACTGAAGGGCACACTGTTCTGCAGCTCATGCTTCCAAAAACTGGACCTGTTCTTCTTTCCGGCGATCTTTACCATCAAGCCAAAAGTAGAAAGTTAAAACGTGTTCCCCGATTGAATGTAGATGAAATGCAAACCCGGAAATCAATGGCCCGCTTTGAGAGGATAGCTTCAAAATTAGGGGCAAAAGTGATAATTCAACACGAGAAAGCACAAATTGACAATTTACCCAAATCACCAAATTTTCTCGAATAATCAATAGTTGGATATTGATCAAATCAGTTACATTTCTGGAGTGAGTTACTGTTGTTTTAGGGTGTTATTAGCGATTTTTCTAAAAAAAAAGAAATAAATACCAAGAAAAAAGCGCCCGCTACAATAGCGGACGCTTAAGTTTGGACGCTGTGGTGGGGTTGCCAAGTTTGTTGCGAGGAAGACTTGGCAGCAAAGCCCGCAGAGACAGACTTTTCCCGTCCTTAGCGTCCAAATTCCCAGAGGAGTTGGGAAAAAGAGCTATGCTGGTCGTAACGTGGACGGTAGTTGCTTTGTTGCCGTCCATCGTTGCTGTGGCTGTGATGGTCATGGTCTTCTTCGCTACGAGTCCCGTATGTAAGGCGGGCCGCCAGGTCAGTGTAGAAATAATCAGCCTGAAGCTTGATCCTGCGCGCAATTTGCTGGCTGAGATCATTGGCTGCCCGGGTACGGATATCGTCAGCTATATGGTGGCGGTAACTGTCATTTGCCTTGCCAAATAATTTTGCAACGCCGTTTGATGGCATATGCTGTGTAGGCCGCATGCCGCAATTGGTGCTGGCGCGTAAATTGGTGCCGTAGCTGAAATTTTTGGCAGACCGTAGCGTGAATTGCTCCCGGTCCCGGCCAATGCCGTTTAGGCGAACGCTCAGGTTATAGGTGGCGTATGCCTCACCTTTTTCTTTTACCCTAGTGTAATAGGCTTTGTGAAAATTTCCACAGCGGTCACCGGTGAAACGGCGGCTTTTCTTGTATTTTTTGTCTTTCTGATCCAAATCGATTACCCGAAAGTTCAGGTCGTAATCCGTGCGGCGAACTTTAAGGATCAGGTCAGCCTGTTCAGCGTTTGCAGTTCTGATAACATAAGAAGGCAGCAGATATTCAAGCTGATGTATCTGAGCTATATCACGATGAGTAGTATCACGCCGCCGCCCTGAACGCTCGCGGTTTCCCCGTTCACGCCTGCTATTGCCAACCTGAACGAAAACTCGCAAAGGGTATGCTGCACGGAAACTGGCATCATTTGCTGAATAATGTGGCCGGTTTTCCTCGCTGTATACTTTGATAACCGGAGTTTGCGCCAACACGTCAGCGGCCACAGGAGCCGCAGCAGAGCCAAGTAGAACCGCACAAACCAGCGTTGGAGCCTGAATGCTCTTCAGGAAGCTGCCTGAGTTGCGGGATGGACTAAAGAGGGTAGTCGTGTTTGTGGTTTGCTGGTTCACCGGATATCTCCATCTTGTTTGATGAAGACAGAGTATATCTTGCAGGCTTACGCAAACCTGAGGTGGATATTCAGCGGGCGTTCATTTTGAGAGCATCCTAAACCGCGTGCCAAATGTGTGACATTCCAAGCCAGGCATTTATGCAAAATATCTGAAAAATATCAGAGATGACAAGGCTTTAGCTGAAAAGCATCACGATTCAAGCTGTGCGCCCTTTATAACGCGCCGTGACAATGCTTGAATTTTTTGCCTGATCCGCACGGACACCTATCATTTCTGCCTGTGCGAGAAAAAGGGTTATCAGCAGCCGGTGCAGGGCTGGCCATAGCGGCACCGCCTGCAACATTGCCGTGACAATGCTTGAACTTTTGGCCGCTACCGCAAGGACAAGGTGCATTTCTGGGAACACCTTGCCATGTTGATGTATCATTGGGGTCAAGGCCGGACTGCATTTCGTTTTCGCCAGTGTTTGGGTCAAGATGCTGTGCTTCCCCAACTACAGGCTCAGGCTCAAAAACGCTCGGGTCCATTTGCGGTGCCAGTTCAACACGGCCAAGCAGCTGAATAACACCTTCCCGGGTGTGATACAGCATGTTCTCAAACAGCGAGAAGGCCTCTGTTTTATATTCGTTCAGTGGATCACGCTGACCGTAGGCGCGCAGGCCAACACCCTGACGCAAATGATCAAGGTTCTGAAGATGTTCTTTCCATTCCTGATCAACCACCTGCAATAGAAGGCTTTTTTCAATACTGTTCCAAATGTCAGAACCATACTTCTCTGATTTGCCTTCAATTAGTTTGCCTGCTGTTTCCTCAAGGCGTTCAATGATTACATTATCATCGACACCTTCTTCTTTGCCCCAGTCAACAACAGACACGTCCTGCAGACCCAGTATGTTTTCAGTATCTTCCTGAAGACCATCCAAATCCCACTGCTCTGCATATGATTTTGGTGGAATGCGGGTTTCCACAATGTGGCAAACCACATCGGCGCGCATATCGGCTACGGTTTCAGATACATCTTCAGCGTCCATGATTTCCCGGCGCTGTTCATAAACAACCTGGCGTTGGTCATTCATAACGTCGTCAAATTTCACCAGATTTTTGCGGATATCATAGTTACGGGCTTCAACCTTTTGCTGGGCCTTTTCAATAGCTTTATTGATCCATGGGTGAATGATGGCTTCGCCGTCTTCAATGCCAAGGCGAACCAGCATACCGTCCATGCGTTCCGGACCAAAAATTCGCATTAAATCATCCTGCAATGACAGGAAGAACTTTGAACGGCCAGGGTCACCCTGGCGGCCAGCACGGCCACGAAGCTGGTTATCAATACGGCGGCTTTCATGGCGCTCGGTTGCCATAATATACAGTCCGCCCGCTTCAATCACTTTTGCTTTCTCAACAGCGACTTCTTCTGTGAGGCGTTTGGTGATTTTTGCAATTTCGGCTTCATCTTCAATGCCAGCTGTTTCTTCAGCAATGCGCATGTCCAGGTTGCCGCCCAGCTGAATGTCAGTACCACGTCCTGCCATATTGGTGGCAATGGTAATAGCGCCGAAGCGGCCCGCTTGCCCAACAATATAAGCTTCACTTTCATGGTGACGGGCGTTCAATACCTGATGCTTCACCTTCGCTTTTGTGAAGAGGTCAGACAAGGCTTCTGATTTTTCAATGGATACTGTACCCACCAAAACTGGTTGGCCTGCTTCCTGCGATGTTTTGATATCTTTCAGGATGGCGTTGAATTTTTCGTCCGCAGTGCGGTAAAATTCGTCGTGTTCGTCTATGCGGGATACCGGCACATTGGTTGGAATTTCAATAACACCCAAACCATAAATCTGGCCAAATTCTTCTGCTTCGGTTACCGCAGTACCGGTCATGCCCGAAAGCTTAGGGAACATGCGGAAATAATTTTGGAAGGTGATGGACGCCAGTGTTTGGTTTTCCGGCTGAATTTCAACTTTTTCTTTGGCTTCCAACGCCTGATGAAGGCCGCCAGAGTACCGCCTGCCGTCCATCATACGACCAGTGAATTCATCAATGATGATAACTTTGCCGTCTTTGACAATGTAATCTGTATCACGCTCGAACATGGTGCGCGCTTTCAGTGCCTGGTCAACATGGTGAACCAGTGCAACGTTTTCGTAATCATATAGATTTTCAGATTTCATCAGGCCATGATCGAACAGAGTTTTTTCCATGCGCTCGGTACCGCTTTCGGTTAGCGCAACATTTTTGGCCTTTTCATCTTTTTCGTAATCGTCTTCACTAATTTCAGCGACAATTTTGTCAATCGATACATACAGCTCGGATTTGTCTTCTGTCGGGCCTGATATAATCAGGGGTGTTCGGGCTTCATCCACGAGGATCGAATCCACCTCATCAACAATGGCAAACCCAAATTCGCGCTGCACAAGCTCGCTTGGGTGGTGTTTCATGTTATCGCGCAGATAATCAAAGCCGAATTCATTATTGGTGCCGTAGGTAATGTCAGCGGCATAGCTTTCGCGGCGTTCATCGTCGGTTTTACCCGGAATAACAACGCCCGTTGTCAGGCCCAGAAAACTATAGACCTGGCTCATCCAGCCAGCATCGCGTTCGGCCAGATAATCATTCACTGTTACCACATGTACGCCTTTGCCGGGCAGGGCGTTCAAATAGGCAGCAAGGGTGGCAACAAGGGTCTTGCCCTCGCCGGTTTTCATTTCAGCAATGCTGCTATCATTTAACACCATGCCGCCAACCAGCTGAACATCGTAATGCCGAAGGCCAATGGAGCGCTTTGCAGCTTCACGTACAACGGCAAAAGCTTCTATCAACAGATCATCCAGTTTGGTGCCGCTTTCAAGGCGGTCCCTAAATTCCTGGGTTTTAGCCTGAAGCTCTACATCCTTTAGTTTTTCCATCTCTGGCTCAAGGGCGTTGATAGCCGCTACACTTGGTTGCAGTTTTGCCAGATAGCGATCATTCGATGATCCGAACAGCTTTTTGGCGATTTTGTCTAATCCCAGCATAGTGACTTCCTGATACTCGTTTTTGGGTGCGGGTTACAACTACGGCGAACGATTGTAGTTTGCCCGTTTCAGGCGCGGCGCACACAAATAAAGGGCAGCCCAATTGACTGCCAAACGTGAGGCACAGATAAGTATCTGGCGAGGGTCTGTCAACCAAAGCCTTCGTGTTTTGTAGTTAAAATATGGCCTCTTGGAGTTCCAACTTGCGACTTATTTAATATAGAGGCACTATGCAGGCTGATTTTCATGCGTTTTTTTTGATGGTTTTACCTATGTCTGATCTGCCTGTTTCCCCTCTTGCTCCTGCTCAGTTTCCGCACATGCTACCTATTCAGGGTGTTGAGATGGGCGCAGCCAGTGCCAGCTTGAAATATGAGGGCCGGCCTGACCTTTTAATGGTTACACTGGCTGATGGTACGGCGGCTGCCGGGGTGTTTACCCGGTCTAAAATGCCCGCCGCGCCGGTTGATTGGTCAAAAGCTGCGCTTGAAGCCACGAAAGGTACTGCGCGGGCGCTTGTCGTTAATGCCGGTAACGCCAATGCCTTTACCGGTGAAAAAGGCACACGGGCAGCTAAAAAAACAGCGAAGATCACTGCAGGTATCCTGGATTGTCAGCCAGAAGAAGTGCTTCTTGCCTCTACGGGCGTAATCGGCGAGCCGTTGGATGTTTCCGAATTTGGTAAATTCCTGACCCGCATTTATGCTGGTTTGTCTGCGAAGCTATGGCGCGAGGCCGCTCGCGCAATCACCACAACGGATACTTTCCTCAAAGGGGCGAGTAAAATTGTGGAAATCGGCGGTAAGCAAATTGCCATCTCCGGCATTGCCAAAGGGTCGGGCATGATTGCGCCTGATATGGCAACCATGCTTGGTTTTATCTTTACAGATGCCCCCCTTACGCCAGCTTGTTTGCAAACATTGCTGGCAGATGTTGCCAGCAAAAGCTTTAACAGCGTTACGGTGGACGGCGACACCTCAACCAATGATACGGTTTTTGCTTTTGCTACAGGCGGCGCGTTTGATGGTGATTTGATTGATGATCCGGAAGATGCCCGACTTGAAAGTTTTAAAGCAGGCTTTGAGGAAGTGATGCTTGATTTGGCACAGCAACTGGTGCGTGACGGTGAGGGCGCCACAAAATTTATAACTATAACGGTTGAAGGCGCGGCAGATGATGCGGCAGCAAAAACCATTGCGCTAACAGTGGCGAACAGCCCGCTGGTTAAAACGGCGGTTGCTGGTGAAGACCCAAACTGGGGCCGGATTGTAATGGCGGTGGGGCGTTCAGGCGAATTGGCGAACAGAGACAGGCTTGTAATATGGATTGGCGGGCAACTGGTAGCCACCAAGGGGCTGGTGTTTCCCAAATACAGCGAAGAAGAAGCGGTTGCTCATATGAAAACACCGGCAATAGATATTCGGGTGGATGTGGGCGTTGGCAAAGGAAAAGCTACCGTTTGGACGTGTGATTTAACCCACGGGTATATCAGTATCAACGCTGACTATCGTAGCTAGGTTTTTGATTTTGGCGCCAAGCCTGACATAAAAAACGTATGGGCCAAATATGCCTTGTGTGCACTGCAGGGCAGGCGTTTTTTGCCTGTTAGTGAACAATAACACATTAACTCATTGAATTTATTAAATAAAATGTCTGGCACAGCTCTTGAATGGATATTGGTCGGGGTAATCAATAATCACGTGCCGGAGATGTGAAATGCCAACTGTAAACCTAGAACTGCAAATGAAATTTCTGAAAGAGCTGGATGAGGCACTGAGCGATGCGCTTGGTCGGTATTCTGACGATGGTGCGGAAAAATTGGCAGAATTAAAATATATGCAGAGCGAAGTAATTCGCGCTCGCCGGATTATTTCCGAGCGTATAGAATCTGACGACAAGCCTGCTCGTCGCTCTCAGCATCTCTCTGGTGACTATAGGGAAGCAGTTTACAGCTAAAGCACAGCCGCCAAGGTAGCTTTTAGCCTGCGTCTATATTTTGTGAAACCGTTGTGGTGGTTTCACCTAGCATCTCAAAAATTCCATTGACCAAATCGGCAAGCACGCCGATGCCTCCGGCTATGCCAACGGCAATCAAACCTGCCAGTAAACCGTATTCCACCGCTGTAGCCCCGGAAGTGCAAAGTTTTAGCTGTGTTATTCTATGCGGAATAAGTCTCGTTTTTTCTGCTGAAGATATCATTACTGATCCCATTCATTTCTGCCCTTTCCGAGGCTGAACGTTAAATCTAAACAAGCGGTTAAAGCTTGAATTTGTCTAAACTTCTCGCTACTCACGGCCCATGGATGATTGCCCGGAACCAAACGTAAGAATTAATGCAGGCCTGCCAACTGTGCTGGTTGCTGCCATTGCGCTTATTGATTTGGATGGCCGTGTTTTAATCGCTGACCGTCCTGAGGGGAAATCCATGACCGGGCTGTGGGAATTTCCCGGTGGCAAGGTTGAGGCAGGCGAACTGCCCGAAGCAGCGCTTATCAGGGAATGCAAGGAAGAGCTTGATATTGATATCACTGCTGCGTGTCTTGCACCGTTTGCTTTTGCGTCCCATTCCTATGAAAAATTTCACCTGTTAATGCCGCTGTATTTGTGCCGTAAATGGGACGGTTTGGTGAGGGGCCGGGAAGGGCAACGTACAAAATGGGTAAAAATTCGTGATCTGAACGAATACCCTATGCCGCCCGCCGATGCGCCGCTTGTTGCGATGCTGCGGGATTTCCTCTGAAATTACTGGCTTATCGCTGCAATAGGGCTATCAGAGGATGATTACCCTTTATCATTGTCAGGTTACTTTAGCGCATCTGCAAGCCGCATGGTTGCGCTGCCGGGTTTCATTGGTTTTTGCTGACTTTCATGCGGGTGCCATCCGGTTAGATACAGTATCTGGAATGTTGCCGGAATGCGGCCATTATCCAGACCGTAATCCTGTTGGTAAATCTCACAGGCGCGCTGTATTACGTCGCGGCGCAGGAAGTTTTTGCTGCGATCCAGCAGTGCGTTGGTTTCACCCATAAAGCGCAGGTCTTGCATAAGCTTTAAAGGATGATCATAGGTAACCGTGAGCGTGTCCGTGTCGGTAACAGGCAGGGCATACCCTGCGCGCTGCAACAGGCTGCCCATGGCTTTCACATCGGCAAACGGTATGACGCGGGCATTGGCTCCTCCGGTAATTTCTGCCTCGGCAGACAGTAGCGCATGCCTTAGTTCTTTAAGGGTTTCCCCGCCGAACATGGATGCCAGTAAAAGCCCGTCAGGCTTAAGCGCCTGATTGAGCTGTATGAGCAAGCCGGGCAGGTCATTTACCCAGTGCATCACAAGATTGGAAATAATCAGGCTGTAATGCCCGCTGTGCAGGTTCAGCGGCGTGTCTGAAATCTGTACAGTGTCAGCACTGTCTCTGCGCCCCGTAAAGCGCAGCATGTCGCCGCCAACGTCCAGGATGGTTTCAAGCGGGCGGTTCACGTCCTGTATGCGATCTTGAAGCCTATCAGCTATCTCCACGCGCAGGAAATCAGGATTGCCACCCGATTGGCGAGGCAAGTTGTTGCCGCGCGCACGGTTTTTCAGCATCAACTGCGTATCAAAAATAAGGGCAGGGGCGTCATTCACGTTTTATTCATCCTGAAGTTTGAGTATTGGCTGAAATTCAAATGCTGGCTGAAATTCAAATACTGGTTATTGTTAAATCAGGTCAAGGCGAGATAGTAGCAGTAGAGATGAATATAGGTCAAAATACAGCGGCTGGCACATTTGTTATTGCGTCCCTTAAAGCGTCGCTGGATTTTGTTTTGCCTGCTCGCTGCGCCAACTGCAGTATCCGAATTTCGGCGCATGGGTATTTGTGCCCTGCTTGCTGGGGCAAGCTAAAGCTGCTGGCGGCCCCTTACTGTGCACACTGTGCCTTGCCGTTTGAATTTGACGCCGAATTGGGGGATGTGTGCGGTGGTTGCTTGCAAGACCCACCCGGCTTCGACTGGGCGCGCGCGGCTGTTTCTTATGATGACCTGGGCCGCATGCTGGTGATACGGCTTAAATTTAGCGGCGCGGCAGCAGCGGTGCCTGCCATGGGCCAAATGATGATGGGCGCGCTTGCGGGTACTGAGGCAGATGTGGTTATGCCTGTGCCACTACACCGAAGTCGGTTACTGAAGCGGCGCTTTAACCAGTCACAGCTATTGGCTGCTGATCTGGCCGGACGGCTGACGCTGCCGCTTGATACCTTCAGCCTTAGGAAACACCGGGCGACAGAAAGCCAGGGAGGCCTGAACAGAAAAGCACGTTTCAGGAATGTACAAGCAAGTTTTGATATAGCCCCGGGCCGGGAACGGTGTATCAAGGGCAGGAATATTCTGCTGGTTGACGATGTGCTAACAACCGGTGCTACAGCATCAGTATGCGCCAAAACGCTAAAGCGGGCAGGGGCAAGTTCGGTTGGAATTGTTACTTTTGCACGGGTTGGCAAACCTGTTGCGGGTTAACAGTTTCGTGAGAATCGCAGGAAAAAGCGCACCCAGCCTTTAAATTGCCGGGTATCTGCCATAAGTAAGGGCACAGATATGCCTGAAGCTACAGGCAAATGGATGTAAGGAGCCAACCGTGGCCAATGTTGTAATGTACAGTAGTATGATGTGCCCCTTTTGTTACCGCGCCAAAGCGCTGTTGAAGCAAAAAGGTGTGGCATATAAAGAAATTGACGTTGATATGAACCCGAAAGCCCGCAGCGAAATGAGCCGGAAAGCCGGTGGCAGAACCAGCGTGCCGCAAATCTGGATCGACGGCGAGCATGTTGGCGGCAGTGATGAGCTGCACGCACTGGACGCACGCGGCGTATTGGCAAATATGCTGGCAGCCAGCTAACCGCATGCTGCGCGTTGGCATCATTCAGTTAAATACAGGCAACCATGTGGGTGCAGCGGTGGATACGGCGGAAGTATTGATCCGCGAAGCGGCAACCGGTGGTGCAAAGCTGGTTACTACGCCGGAAACCACACATTTGATGGAAATGAACCGCACCGCCGTGCTTGAAAAAGCGCAGTATGAAGCGGACGATGCGGGCCTGAAGCGTTTTCTGGCACTGGCGCGTGAGCTGGGCATTTGGCTGCATATTGGCTCGCTGATTATCAAAATTGCTGACGACAAGCTTGCCAACCGTGCGTTTATGATCAGCCCGGAAGGCGACATCAGGGCGCGCTACGACAAATTGCATTTGTTTGATGTTGATCTGCCGAACGGTGAAACCTACCGCGAATCGCGGTTGTACCAGCCCGGCAAAAGCGCGGTGCTGGTGGAAACGCCTTTTGGTAAAATCGGCCTGACAATTTGTTATGACCTCAGGTTCCCGCACCTGTACTGTACGCTGGCGGCAGAGGGCGCATCCATTATTATGGTGCCCGCTGCTTTCACGGTGAAAACCGGTGAGGCTCACTGGCACACTTTGCTGCGCGCACGGGCCATTGAAACCGGTGCGTATGTGCTGGCTGCTGCACAAACAGGCAAGCATGCCACCGGGCGCAGTACCTACGGCCACAGCCTTGCTATTGACCCTTGGGGCCAGGTGATGGCGGACGCTCAGGATACATGCGGTGATGCCCCCGGTGTGTTGTTGGTGGATTTGGACCTTGCAAAAGTGGCCTCTACCCGGCTAACTATGCCGTCTTTGAAGCATAAGCGCCCGTTCGGCGTAACGCAGTTTGAATAGTATGATTGTTTTTGACCTGAAATGTGAGCACGA
>Ga0316204_10003782_pt1 | contig 29135 bp, 19 predicted proteins | sample 6monrhotite_MG_2_FD_205661 | JGI IMG/M metagenome (GOLD analysis project Ga0316204, IMG submission 205661) | Microbial mat bacterial communities from mineral coupon in-situ incubated in ocean water Damariscotta River, Maine, United States -... | ecosystem: Environmental > Aquatic > Marine >...
GGGATGCCCCCTCGCGGCGCAAGCCGCCAGGAGAGATGGAGAGAACTTCAGAGACAGCGACGAAGGAGCGCTGAAGGGCGAGCTGAAGCGCCTTGCGGCGAGGCATCTGACGTCGCAACACCCTCTCCCGTGAGGCGCTGGGACGTCGCGTTCCTCACAGGTACCCATTCGATGTTGGCGCGCGCCGTGCGGCGCGTTTGGAGCCGCTCTGGAAGAGGAAGGTGCGGGCTCAGCGAGAGGGTGGGAATGCGGCGCGTGCTGGTGGAAGGTGAGGGCTCAGTGAGACCGCGTCATGATCCTCACAGGTGCGCCTTCGCAGTTGGCGCGTGGGACGTCCGCGGACGTCCGCGCCCCACCAACGGACACACATGAATCCGCAGTCACTACGTAATTACAGCTCCTTAGAACTGGCATTCCTCTTGCGTTGCTCCGGGACACCAACCAACTCCCAGGAGAAACCATGAAGCGCTCCCTCTACCTCTTCTCCCTCGCCCTCATCGCCACCGGCTGCTCCAGCGACGACAAAGACGCCGCCGATGACACCGCCGATGACACCACCGAGGTGACCGACGACACCGGCGAGACAGACGACACCACCGACGACACCGGCACCGCTGGCGGCACCGACGACACCGGCAGCGCCGGCACCACACCGGACGTCAACGACCTCCTCGACCTCTCGGGCAGCTGGAGCGGCGACTGCGAGATCGCCGACGCCCTCTTCGGCGACAGCACGGAGATCAGCATGACGCTGACCTCCACCGACCAGCTCGGCTACTACGACAACGTCCAGGGCCGGGTGCTCACCGGCACCGGCACCGTGACCGTCTACTACGGCGGCGCCGACTCCAGCTGGAGCACCGACATCGAGGGGATCAGCACCGACAACGCCGTCCTCCTCATCGCCCACGAGCCCGCCGGCAACTGGCTGCTCGAGGTCGACGCCGGCGCGAACACCGACACCATCACCGGCGCCTGCGGGGTCGCCGCCTGGTCGATCGACCTCCTGGAGTTCGTCTACTTCTGGGGCGATCTCAGCATGACCCGGGACTGATTCCGAGGGCGCTATCGGTTAGATCGGCGTCATGTCCGACCTGAACCTCTCCCCCCTCCCTGGCTACCGTCCCTCCCCCGGCCCCGTGGTGCTCTGCATCCTCGACGGCGTTGGGATCGGCCGACAGGACGACGGGGACGCCGTCTTCACCGCCACCACCCCCACCCTGGACCGGCTGCTCGCCGAGGCCCCCCGCTGCGAGGTGGCCGCCCACGGCACCGCGGTGGGGCTCCCCTCCGACGGGGACATGGGCAACTCCGAGGTCGGCCACAACGCCCTCGGCGCGGGCCGGGTCTTCGAGCAGGGCGCGGCGCTGGTGAACGCCGCCTTCGCCAGCGGGGCCGCCTTCGAGTCCGACGTCTGGCGCTGGCTCACCCACGGCACGAGCGAGCGAAGCGGCGGCGCGCTGCACCTCCTGGGCCTGTTCAGCGACGGCAACGTACACAGCCACGTCGATCATCTTCACGCGCTGATCCGGCGCGCGGCGGCCGACGGCGTGCGGCGCCTGCGGGTGCACCTGCTCACCGACGGTCGGGACGTGGACGCCCGCTCGGCGCTGACCTGGCTCGGGCCGCTGGAGGCCCTGCTCACCGAGCTGAACGCCGCCGGACGGGACAGCGGCCGCGACTACCGGGTCGCCTCCGGCGGCGGCCGCATGAACATCACCATGGACCGCTACGAGGCGGACTGGAGCATGGTGGCCCGGGGCTGGGCCTGCCACGTCCACGGCGAGGGCCGCCCCTTCGCCAGCGCCCGGGAGGCCATCGAGACCCTCTACGCCGAGGATCCCAAGGTCAACGATCAGTGGCTGCCCGCCTTCGTCATCACCGAAGACAGTGCTGGCGACAGTGCTGGCGACAGCGCAGGCGGCGAGCCCGTCGGCCGCATTGTCGACGGGGACGCGGTGCTCCTCACCAACTTCCGCGGCGACCGGGCCCTGGAGATCAGCCGCGCCTTCGAGCACCGCCCGGGCCAGGAGGCTCCCTTCGATCGCGGGGGCCGGCCGTCCGGCGGCGCCCCCGAGGTCCACTACGCCGGCATGATGCAGTACGACGGCGATCTGCAGATCCCCGCCCGCTTCCTGGTGGCCCCGCCCGCCATCGACCGCACCGTGGGTGAGCACCTCGCCGCCAACGGCCGGCGCACCTTCGCCGTGTCCGAGACCCAGAAGTATGGGCACGTGACCTTCTTCTTCAACGGCAACCGCTCGGGCTACCTGGACGAGGCGCTGGAGCGCTACCAGGAGATCCCCTCGGACAACGTGCCCTTCGAGCAGTCACCGGCGATGAAGGCCGGGGCCATCACCGACGCCGCCGTCGCCGCCATCGCCTCCGGCGACTACGACCACGTCCGGCTCAACATCGCCAACGGCGACATGGTGGGCCACACCGGCGACTTCGCCGCCACGGTGACGGCCATGGAGACCGTGGACGCCTGCGTCGCGCGGCTGGAGGCGGCCGTGCGGGCCGCGGACGGGGTGATGATCGTCACCGCGGACCACGGCAACGCCGACCAGATGTACGCGATCGACAAGAAGACCGGCGCCTACGCGGTGGCTCCCTCGGGCGAGCGCAAGCCGCTGACCTCCCACACCCTGAATCCGGTCCCCGTGCTGCTGGTGGACCCGGGCGGGCGCTGGCGCATGACGCCCATCGCGGGCGCGGGCCTCGCCAACGTCGGCACCTCCGTGCTCACCCTCTGCGGCCTGACCCCGCCCGAGGACTTCGAGCCCGCGCTGTTCAGCCCGGCGGAATAGGCACGCTGGGGCCCTCGCAGCAGGGCCAGAAGCCCATGGCGCAGGAGCGGGCGGCCCAGAGATTCGCCTCGTCGGTGCGGTCGAGCGCCATGAGCGCCTCGGAGCGGCGGCAGAACAGCTCAGGCTGCCGGGGGTCGTACTCGCCCATGCCCTTCAGCAGCCCCTCCAGAACCTCCAGGTACTCCTGGTACCGGCCGAGCTCGTAGAGGGCCACGCTGGAGCGCAGCTGGACCTCGACGCTCTCGGGCGCCAGCGTCGAGGCGCGCTCGAAGGCGCCCAGCGACGCCTCCAGGCGACCCTCGGAGAGCTGGAGGGTGCCGAGCCACGTCCACAGCCCCTGGTTGCCCGGGTCCAGCTCCACGGCGCGGCTCATGGCGCCCACCGCGCCCGCGCCCTGGCCCAGCCGGGTCAGCTCCATGGAGCTCTGGTAGAGCGCGAAGGCGCCGGCGTCGATGAGCGAGGCGCCGCGCGGCGGGCACGGGCTGCCGCAGTGGTAGAGGTCGACGTACCAGGTCTGGACCTCCTCGCCGCAGCGCACCGACCAGAGGTCGAGGATGTCCATCTCGCCGCGCACCACCCCGAGGGGTGAGACCACCGCGCTGGAGGCCAGCGTCGACTCGCCGCGGGGGATCTGCGCCAGGAGCGGCTCGGTGCCGTCCGCGCACTCCAGGCGGCCGAACCACAGCGGCTCCAGCCCGCCGGTTCCCCAGCGCAGCGGCGACTCGCCGCTCAGGCCGTAGCCGTCCGGCAGCAGCGCGCAGGCTGCTTCATCCACCTCCAGATAGGCGGTGGGGCAGGTGGCGTTCATGTCCAGGGGGTGCTGTGGGGCCGGGGTTCGTCCGCCACAGCTCAGGAGCGGGACAACGAGGAGCAGAGTCAGTCGCAGCTGTAGTTCTCACCGTAGGTGACGGTCACGATGGAGCCGCCCTCCGGCTCATAACCCGTGGCGAAGATGACTGAGTTGTCGACCTCATCGTAGGTCCAGGTCGCCGCCTCCGCGGGCTCGCCGTCGATGAAGACCTCCAGGGACGGCAGCCAGGGGTTGTTCTCCAGATCGAAGGTGTCGAGCACGATGGAGGCGTAGGCCAGCTCCTCCATGTAGGCGGTCCAGTCGGTCTCGCAGATCGAGAGGAACAGCCCGCCGCTGGCCTCGGTCGCCTCCCAGTAGCCCGTGCCCGCCTCGGCGGTGCCGCAGCCGCTGGGCACGTCGCCCGCGATGGCGGAGACCTTCACCAGATCCAGGTCGCCCTTCTTGTTGAGGATGCGGGTGGTGTAGCCGGACCAGTCGCCGCTCTGCTCGCGCTCGTCCGAGACCAGCACCACGTGCAGCAGCGCGTCCTCGCGGATGAAGCCGGAGTTGCAGTCCCCGGGGTCGGTGTTCTCGACGCCGTTGGAGGCGGTGATCAGAAGGCGCTCGGGGTCATCGATGTAGGTGTCGTTGCCCGAGGAGACGGCCTGCCGGAAGGCGTTCTGGTAGTTGTCGCTGGTGCGGGTGAGGATCTCGCCCGCGTTGTTGCAGCCGCCGCTGTTGTTGCCGACGATGATCTGCCAGTCGGTGGTGTAGCTGTTCAGGTTGGAGATGAAGTAGTTGAAGTTGTCGGCCAGCCGCTCCTGATCGTCGTCCATCGAGCAGGACTGATCGACGACGAACATGATGTCCGACGGCGGATCCTCGGGCACCACGAAGTTCTCGCTCCACTCGTTGACGAAGCGGCCCACCCCGGACTGGACGGCCTCGCGCACCCCCAGCGGCTCGTTGGAGGTGACGCTGATCGTGCCCCCGTACTCGCTCGGCTCCAGCGGCTCGAACCGCACGGCGACCTCTCTGGAGTCACCGGGATCCAGGGTCAGCGGCAGCGCCAGATCCCAGCTGTGGGTGATGTCGGTGCCGTCGGCGGTGATCTCGCTGATCCGCAGGATGTCGCTGCCGACGTTGGTGAGCGTGACGTCCACCGTGGCGTCGCAGCCGATGAAGACCTCGCCGAAGTCGTACGGGTTGGGGGAGATCTCCAGCTCGGGCACCGCGCCGACGCCGTAGAGATCCACGCTGGCCTTGGGGGCGTTGGTCGCGTTGGACTCCACCACCACGAGGTCGATCTGCTCGGCGTCACCGATGGGCGAGAAGGTGACCTGGACGTCCTGGGAGGCGCCCGGGGGCAGATAGAAGTTCTTCGACTCGCTGAGGATGCTGTAGTTACCGAGGTTCTGGCCGAGCCGGAGGTCGGTGACGTTCAGGTCCGAGCCGCCGGTGCTGGTGATGGTGAAGGTCTTCGTCAGCTCCTCACCGGTGCGCAGCTGGCCGTACTCCAGGCGGACGGGGCTGACCTCGATCTGTGGGTCTTCGCTGGAGAGATCGTTCAGGGAGTTGAGCTTGTGATCGCTGCACCCCACGAGTGATGAGCCGGCGGCCATCACCAAGATGAGCAGAGTTGGAGCACGCATTTCTACCTCCCAGACAGGAGGAGTATGCACCATCCGTGCCTGAAAGAGATCGCGGGTCTGCTCACAAAAAACCCCCGAACCTGCGAACACTTTGTCTCACAGGGTCGGGGATTGATGCGACACGGGATCCAATTGTCGCAGTAACTACAGCCCGATCAGCCGATCAGCCGATCAGCTCACTCACGGCGGAGCGCTCGCTGAGCAGCTCCTCGGCGCTGGCGGCCACCTTGGCCTTGCCCCAGTCGTTCAGCTTGACGCCCGCAGCGAAGCGCCACTCACCGCGGGCCTTGACCTCGACGGGGAAGGAGTAGATGAGGCCGGCGGGCACGCCGAAGGGGTTGCCGTCGGAGGGGACGGCCATGCTGTGGAAGTCGCCGGCGGCGGAGCCGTGCCACAGGGTCGACATGTGGTCGACGGCGGCGCTGGCGGCGCTGGCGGCCGAGGAGGCGCCGCGGGCCTTGATGATGGCGCTGCCGCGGGTGGTGACCGTGGGGAGGAAGTGCTCGGAGAACCAGGCGTCGTCACCGACGACCTCGGTCGCGGCCTTCCCGTTGATCTTCGCGTTGTAGAAGTCGGGGACCATGGTCTTGGAGTGGTTGCCCCAGATGGCCATGTTGCTGATGGCGCCGGGGGTCACGCCCACCTTGGTGCCGAGCTGGCTCTTGGCGCGGTTCTCGTCCAGGCGGGTCATGGCGGTGAAGCGCTCGTTGGGCACGTCCGGCGCGGAGTGCATGGCGATCAGCGCGTTGGTGTTGCAGGGGTTGCCCACCACGACGACGCGGACATCGTCGGCGGCCGAGGCGTTGATCGCCTTGCCCTGGCCCACGAAGATGGGGCCGTTGGCCTTGATGAGGTCCGCGCGCTCCATGCCGGGGCCGCGGGGGCGGCTGCCGACCAGGAAGGCCTGGTTGATGCCCTTGAAGGCCACGTTGGCGTCATCGGAGATCTCGATGCCGTGCACCAGCGGGAAGGCCGCGTCGTTCAGCTCCATGACGACGCCCTCGAGCGCCTTCATGGCGGGGGAGATCTCCAGCAGCTGCAGGATGATGGGCTGATCGGGGCCGTAGCAGGAGCCGCTAGCGAGGCGGAAGAGCAGGGCGTAGCCGATGTTGCCGGCGGCGCCGGTGACGGCGACACGGATGGGTGCAGTCATGTGGAATTCTCCGGTGCATGTGGGAGTCTGGAGGCGGCCCCGGTAACCGATTAAGCACCGGAGGTCTCGGAGGATGGTTGATGCTCACGCTCCTGCTCATGGCCCCCCTGGCTTCCGCTCAAGACTGCAACACCGCGACCCTGAAGAAGGATCTCGCCGACGCCTCCCCCCAGGGTGTCGCCAACGCCTTCGTGGCGCTGGCGGACTGCGACGCGGGCGCTGGGAAGGCCGCCGCGGCCGGCGCCTTCGAGCGGGTGCTCTCCGGCGAGGGCGGCAACACGCTGGTCATCAAGGCCATCGAGATCGGCGCCGGCGACGAGGCGAAGAAGTGGCTGACGTCCCTGCAGTCCGACGAGCGCTCCAGCGCCGTGGCCGCGCTGGGCGCGGCCTGCGGCGAGAGCGACCCGGTCGCCGGGTTCCTGCTCTCGACCCACGAGCAGCTCGGCGACGCCTTCTGGACCGATCGCTGGTACCGCTCCCTCGCTGAGTGCCGCCGCCCCGACATCCAGGCGATGCTCCAGGGCGCCATCGACGCCGGCAGCGACGACCGCACCCGCTTCTTCGGCGTGCTCGAGGTCTACTCCCGCAACCTCGGCGCCGCCGCCGTGCCCACGCTCCAGGGCCTCGCCGCCGAGCTCGACAGCACGGGGAACACCGAGGAGCTGACCTACATCGTCAACGCCTTCGCCGACGCGGCCCAGGTCGGCTCCCTCGACGGCCAGGACGCCGAGGCCACGAAGCTCGCCATCGCCGCCATCCAGGCGCTCGCCCCCGAGCTGCCCCCGCAGGCCCTCGATCAGGCCCGCACCACGCTCCTCTCCCTCGGCGATGAGGACGCCTCCAACAGGCTCTCCGCGTACCGCCACGCCGATCAGATGATCAACGGCGAGCTGCACTACGGGCTCGTCGCGGTGGAGACCGCGACCTGCAAGAAGGGCGACACCTGGCTCGGCATCCACACCGGCGAGATCGTGGAGCCCGGAGACCTCTGGCCGGACCAGATCCAGGACGCCGCGGAGGCCGCCATCGAGGGGCAGTGGTCCTTCGAGCTGGCCAGGAAGTGCAAAGGAACCTCCGAGATCGAGGTGCTGATCACCGAGGGCCCGACGGGCTCCCCCGAGGGAGGGACAGAGTGGCTCGATGAGCAGCTGGAGCAGATCCGTGAGCGCGAGGCCAAGAAGGTCTACGAGTACACGCCGCCCGCGCTCTCGCTCTGAGATCACCCCACAACGTCCGTTTACCTGCGGACCTGTAGGAGAATCTCCTAAAGTCTGGCGCAGCACGTCCGAAGTGGGGCTCGTTCTTCTCCCCAAGGGCCCCCGTGCTCATTCCCATGCGGACGGAACCACTTCAATTTTCGGGTAAGGGTGACAACCTCCTCCACCACGAGGCGGGGGTCGGTCACATCTTGCTCCTCGAAGATGACCGGCTCACGCGCTCCGTCCTGCTCGGGGTTCTTCAGGGCGCGAACCACCTGGTCGCGGTCTGCGCCGACGCCGACGAGGTGTCCGAGCTGATGGCCGAGCGGGACTTCGACGTCGTGCTGGCCAGCGTCGACCTGCCCGGCATGAGCGGCGCTGAGGTGGTCGCCCAGGTCGCGCGCGAGCACCCGGACACCGAGGTGATCCTGGTGGCGCGGCAGGCGTCGGTTCGAGACGCGGTCGCCTGCCTGCGCGCGGGCGCCTTCGACTTCCTGGAGAAGCCCCTGAACACCGAGGACGTCGAGGCCTCGGTGGCGAGGGCGGTGGAGCGGCGGCGGCTGCGAGCGACCAACGCGCTCTACGAAGCCTGCCAGCGGGTGTTCGCGGACCCGGACCCGGAGCAGCTCCCCCAGCGCATCGTCGAGCTCTCCATGGAGGTCATGGCCGCCGACGACGCCTCCCTGATGCTGCCGGACGAAGAGGGCCGGCTGCACCTCGTCTACTCCCACCGCCTGAACAATACTGAGTACGTCCAGCGCCAGGGTCAGGGCGTCGCCGGCCGGCTCGCGGAGTCGGGCCGCCCCGCGCTGATCAACGACGTGCTGACCCGGGATCCCACGATGTCGGGCGCGGCTGGCCGGCGCGGCGGGCGGGTGCACTCCAGCATCGTCTACCCCCTGAAGAGCGGCGAGCGCCTGCTGGGGGTGCTCAACCTGAACCGCATGGCCACCACCCGCCCCTTCCGCCGCGCGGACCTGGGGCTCGCGGGGCTGCTGGCCAACCAGACCGTGCTGGCCCTGGACAACGCCCGGCTCTTCCGCGAGCAGAAGCAGCGGGTCCGGGAGCTCCTCGACGCCCAGGGGCGGCTGGTGGAGAGCGAGCGCCTCGCGGCGGTCGGTCAGGTCGCCGCCGGGCTGGTCCACGAGATCAACAACCCCGCCTCCTACATCCTGGCCAACATCTTCAGCGTCGGCGAGATGGTCGACGAGCTGGCGGCGCTGGGCGAGGCGCTGGAGGACGGCGCGGACGTCGCGTCGGTGCGCGCCATCTGGGCGTCCATAGGCGGCCTGGAGACGGTCTCGGACATGCGGATGGCCATCGGCGAGGCCAGCGAAGGCGCCCGGCGCATCCGGGACATCCTGCGGGACGTGCGGGCGCTGTCCGCGACCTCGTCCGACATGACCCCCAAGACCTTCGACCTGAACGACGCGGTCCGCAGCGCCCTGCGCCTCGGCCGCGCGGCCGTTCAGGATCGGGCCCAGGTGGAGGCCCACCTCGGCTCGGACGTCGAGGTCGTCGGCGACGCCGGGCGGCTCTCCCAGGTCTTCCTGAACCTGCTGGTCAACGCCGCCCACGCCATCGAGGGCGCCCCCGGCGACAACCACCGGGTCGCCTTCGCCACCCGCCGCTCCAAGGCCCGGGTGACGGTCACCGTCTCCGACACGGGCTCGGGCATCCCCGAGGCCATCCTGGAGACCATCTTCGACCCCTTCTTCACCACCCGCCCCGACGCGGGCGGCACGGGGCTCGGGCTCTCCATCAGCCGCGACATCGTGCGCGACCACGGCGGCGAGCTGACGGTGGACTCGGTCGCGGGCGTCGGCACCACCTTCACCATCACCCTGCCCGCCGCGGAGGCACCGTCCGAGGACGTCGAGGAGCCCCTGCCGGTGCGGCTGCTGTTCGTCACCCGCGACCCCGCCGCCCGGCGCGGCTACGCCCGGCAGTTCGGCCAGCGCCACGAGGTCACGGTCGCGGGCTCGGTGGACGACGTGCGCGTGCTGCTTCAGCAGCGGCGGGCCTTTGACCTCGTCACCTGCGAGCCCGGCGAGGACGCCCAGCTCGGCGAGGGCCTGCGGCGCTTCTTCGCGCTGGAGCACCCGGAGTTCGCCGACAGGCTGGTGTTCGTGGTGGGCACGGAGCCCGATGAGGTCGTCCGCGGCCTGCTCCGCACCTCTGGCGCGCCGCGCACGCAGCGGCCGGTGGACACGCGCTGGCTGCTGGGGCTGGCGGGTCGAAGCGGATAGACGCCCGGGGTGACCCGCTACAAACCCCTCCGCGACCGCGCTGAAGCCATCTCCGCCGCCGGGCTCACCCGAGCGCTGGTGGAGCTGGCGCCGGACTCGCCGGTGACCGCGATCCTCTCGGGTGGCCCCCACGACGGCCGCCGGGTGCTGGTCTTCTCCTCCAACGACTACCTCGGCCTCGCCCACCACCCGGACGTCGTCGCCGCGTGGCGCGGCGCCGGCGCGGGCTCCTCGCGGCTGATCGCCGGCTCCCGGCCGGCGCACCGGGCGCTGGAGGAGGCGCTGGAGGCGCGCTGGGGCCGCCCCGCGCTGGTCTTCAGCTCGGGCTACCAGGCCAACCTCGCGGTGATGACCACCCTCTTCGCCGCCGACGATGTCGTCGGCAGCGACGCCATGAACCACGCCTCCATCATCGACGGCCTGCGGCTCTCCCGCGCCGAGCGGCGGATCCTCCCCCACGGCGATCCCGGCCCGGCGTCCCTGCGCGGCGTGATCATCGAGAGCCTCTACTCGATGGACGGCGACATCCCCGACATCCGCGCCTACGAGGCCCCGGCCAGCGAGCGCTGGCTGGTCGTGGATGAGGCGCACGCGGTGGGCGCCATCGGCCCCGGCGGGCGCGGCGCCGCGGCGGCTGTGGGGGTGACCCCGGACGTGATCACCGGCACCTTCGGCAAGTCCTACGGCGCCGCTGGCGCCTTCGTCATCGGCCCACCCGAGCTGAAGCAGCTGCTGATCTCCGCGGGCCGCAGCTTCATCTACACCACCGCGCTGGCCGAGCCGGCGGCCCGGGCGGCGGCGGCGGGCCTGGCGGCCGCGACCGATGAGCGGCGGCAGCGCCTCGCCGCGCGCACCGCCCGCTTCCGCGCCGGGCTGGTGGAGCTCGGCCTGCCCACCCGCGGCGACGCCCACGTGGTGCCAGTGCTCACCGGCCCCAGGACCATGGAGGCCGCCGCGAAGCTCCTGGAGGCGGGGATCTTCGTGCCCGGCATCCGCGCGCCGACGGTGCCGCCGGGCGAGGAGCGGCTGCGCTTCTCCCTGTCCGCCGAGCACAGCCCGGAGCAGATCGATCAGGCGCTGGAGGCCTTGGAGGCCCTGAGCCGGTGCTGAGCGTCGGACTGAGGCTGCTGCCGCTGCTGCCGCTGCTGCTGACTCAGGTCGCGTGCGCCGGCCGCGTGGGGCCCCGCTCAGCCCCCATCGTGGACGAGGTGGCGCTGGGCTGGCGGCTGGTGCCCGGCATGGAGCTGACCTACGCCTGCACCACCACCTACACCCAGGGCGGTGAGCGCCTGGAGGAGCTGGCCCGCGTCGAGCACTGGAGCTACCTCGTGCGCGCGCTGGACGACGTGGGGGTCGCCAGCCTGGAGGGCCGCCTGACGGGCTTCGGCGCCGGGCTGACCGTCGACGGGCTGGAGCTGAGCGACGAGCAGCTCGCCGACGGCGAGGCCGCGGAGGTGGAGCGCCTCTCGGAGCTGGTGGTCGCGCTGGCGCTCGCCATGGATGGGCGGGTGCAGGTCGACCGGGGGAGCTGGGCGGACAGGCTCCCGCATCGTCAGCTGGGGCTCACCCTGCCTGACGGCCCCGTGTCCGTCACCGACAGCTGGCCGGATCCAGCGGCGGCGAGGCCCTACGCGGACCTGCTGCCCATGGGGCTGGAGCTGGAGATCACCGCCACCAATCGCCTGGAGGACGTGGTGCTCCGGGACGGGCTCACCCAGGCGAAGATCGTCACCGAGGGCCACGTGCGGCCCGCGGACACCAGCCAGACCGGCGGGGTCCTCCTCGACGGGGTGGCGTGGTGGGATCTGCGCTCGGGCCGGCTGATCGAGCGCTCGCTCACGCTGACGCTCCCAGACGCAGGAGAGGCGGAGCGCTTGGATATCGCGCTCCGCCTCATCGAGTAGCCCCGCCGGCGAGCCGGCGGGTCAGCGTTTGATCGCTCAGCCCTGGGCGGCGGCCTTGCGCTTGTAGAGGTCGATCAGGATCTCGGAGGTCGCGGGGCGCATGATCTCGGAGGGCGGGTTGGTGCCCTCGACCAGCATGGCGCGGACCTTCTTGCCGCTGATGAACATGGACTTGTCGTCCTCAGCCGTGTGGTTGCTCATCAGGTCCACCCGACCCATGGACGGGAAGTAGGCCGCGAAGCCGACCTTGATGGGCTTGATGTGCAGCTCGCCCGGCAGATCGTCGAAGATCGCCTGCGCGTCGAAGGGCCCCCAGATGGCGCCGCCGTCCTTGTAGGGGGCGTCCGCGTGCTGGCGGCCGATGACGATGTTGGAGAAGCCGTGGTTCTGACGGTAGATACCGTGCATGACCGCCTCGGCGGGGCCTCCGTAGAACATCTTGATGTCCAGACCGACGAGGTGGAACACGTCGTTCAGGTCGTAGCCCGCGTTGTCCCACAGGGCGGTGTCGCTGTCGCCCTGACCCAGGAGGCGCTTGGCCTTCAGGTTCTTGTAGGTCTCCATGCGGGTCGCGGCGTCGACGTCGTCGCCCTTGAGCTGCCCCACCAGGGGGTTCAGGAAGACGCCGGTGTACTTGCCGGCGCGGGTCAGCTCCTGGGCGCCGTGGACCAGCGCGTACTCGTGGGCCCGGTGCAGGGGGTTGCGGGTCTGGAAGGCCAGCGCGGCCTGGTAGCCGCGCTCGGCGATGACCTGACGGGTCTGCCGGGGGGACCAGACGTAGTCGTTGAAGAGCGGGTTCGCCTGCGGGGGCAGGGTCTCGATCTCGCCGCCGACCAGCTTGGTGCGGGCGTCGTTCATCACGATGTCGCCGCCCGGGTGATCGGTGCGGTCGGTCGCGTAGACGCTCTTGATGTACCTGGCCTTGTCCCAGTCGTAGACCGAGTCGACCTTCAGCACACCGACCAGCTCGTTGGAGCTGTTGTAGATGGCGGCGTGGTGACCGGGCTTGAGGCCGGCGGCCTCCTCGTCGGTGACGGGGAGGGCCATGGGGATGGTCCAGGCGTACTCGGTGCCGCCGCGGACGATGCTGCGGTGCTCAAGGACGTGGTTCCAGTCGGACTCGTCCATGGGGCCGTTCAGCGGGGAGAGCGTGCCGTCGGCGAAGCGGTAGACCGCAGAGAGGTCGGCGTCAGTCACCGTGATGGAGGGCATGCCGGCCGCTTCGGCCAGCAGCGCCTTGCGCTTGGAGAAGGGGAGAACCCGGTTGACCAGGTTGTCGAGGCCGCCGTGAACGGGGACTAGAGACATGTGTGCACCTCTGTTGTGTCTGCGGAGAGAGGCCGGCCAATGTACCCGTTGTGGAGTCTTTCGCAAGCCCGTCGCCCCGCCGCGCCGGAGGCATCCCCGTCCTCCAGCGGGGCCAGGGGGCGGGGGCAGCGGGCTATGAGTGAGCGCAACAAACGAGCCTCGGAGAACACGAAGTGAAGCAACGAAGTCGCCTCGAAGCCCTCGACAAGGCCCACGTGTGGCACCCCTTCACCTGGCAGACCGAGTGGGAGCAGCGCGCGCCGCTCATCATCGCCGCCGCCGAGGGCTGCGAGCTCATCGACGTCGACGGCAACCGCTACATTGACGGCATCGGCTCCCTGTGGGTCAGCGTGCACGGGCACCGGCACCCGCACATCGACGCCGCCCTCAGGGCGCAGCTCGATCGGGTGGCCCACACCACCCTCCTCGGACAGGCCAGCATCCCGAGCATCGAGCTGGCCGCGAAGCTCGCCGAGATCACCCCCGAGGGCCTGACCCGCACCTTCTACAGCGACTCCGGCTCCACCGCCGTGGAGATCGCCCTGAAGATGGCCTTCCAGTGGCAGCAGCAGCAGGGCCACAGAAAGCGGACCCGCTTCGCGGCGCTGCGGCAGGCCTACCACGGCGACACCATCGGCTCCGTGAGCGTCGGCGGCATCGACCTCTTCCACGAGGTGTACCGGCCGCTCCTCTTCGACGCCCTGCACCTGGAATGCCCCGGCTTCTACGAAGACGAGGCCGCGCTGGCCGAGCGAGCGGTCGCCGCGATCCGAGCCGAGGGCGACGCGCTCGTCGGGCTCGTGGTCGAGCCGCTGGTGCAGGGCGCGGCGGGCATGCGGATGCACAGCCCCGCCTTCCTGCGGCCCGTGCTGGAGGCCGCCCGGGAGGTGGGCGCGCTGGTCATCATCGACGAGGTCGCCACCGGCTTCGGCCGCACCGGCACCCTGTTCGCCACCGAGCAGCTCGGCTTCTCCCCCGACTTCCTGTGCATGGGCAAGGGCCTGACGAACGGCTACCTGCCGCTGGCCGCGACGGTCACCACGGAGGCGGTCTACGACGGCTTCAAGGCCGAGCGCGGGCACACCTTCTTCCACGGGCACACCTTCACCGGCAACCAGCTCGCCTGCGTCGCCGCGCTGGCCTCCATCGAGCTGTTCGAGAGCGAGCGCACACTAGAACGTGTTCACAGTCGCGTCGAGACCATTCGACGCCTGCTCGCCGACCTCCCGACACAATTCCCGGAGGTCCACGAGATCCGCCAGACCGGGCTGATGGTGGGCATCGAGCTGCGTCAGTCGGACGGTACTCCATACAATCCAAATAGTCGTATAGGTGATCAAGTTTGTATGGAGCTCCGAAATCACGGCGTTGTCTTACGCCCCCTCGGTGATGTAGTGGTCATGATGCCCCCGCCAGCGATGACGGACGCCCAGCTCACACGCCTGTTCGAGGCTTTGCGCGAGTCGATGCGGATCGTTCTGCGCGGCTGATCCAACGACATCCCCGACTTATTTCCAGGGATTCGCCGGGTTGCGCGCTTGAGGCCATCGGCGTATCCTCGCCGCTCCTGTACCGCGACACCCGTACGCGCGCTGTATTTGCCCTCGGAGTAGAGGATGCAGAAGTTGAACAAGACTATGGGGCTGGCGTTGTTTGCGTTGGGGTGGGGGGCCGCGAGCCCTGCCGCCCTGGCACAAGACGTCGACACCTTCAAGCCTTCCGGCGCTCACTACGACTCCTGGGGGAGCTTGCAGCTCGCCCATCCGGAGATTGGACTCGCGGGCGGCGCCTACGCCGGCCTCGGGTTGGTATTCGCGGATGACCCGCTGGTCCGCGTCGGCGCGGACGACATCGAGACCACCGTGGTCGCGAGCCAGTTCTCCACCCGCCTCGCCGCCGGCTACAACCTGCTCGGCGCGGTGCGCTTCGACGTGGAGATGCCGCTCTACCCCTCGGTGGCGCTGGAGGGTCAGACCGGCGAGTTCGCCCTCGGCGATCTGCGCATCGGCGGCACCGTGCCCATCCTGCACTACGATAGCAAGGAGACCGGCCGCAGCGGCGTGGGCCTCGCGATCGCGCCCTACATCGACGTGCCCACCGGTGACGAGCTCCTCTTCACCTCCGACGGCAGCGTCGGCGGCGGCGTCGTGGCCTCCCTCGGTGGCCGGGCGGCGGACGTCGCCTGGACCGTGAACGGCGGCGTCGACCTGGATCAGGCCTCCGTCATCGGCGACGCCGACCAGGGCACCTCCCTCGACGCCGGCTTCGGCCTCGCCTACTACCTGAACCCCGAGTGGCTCATCGGCGGCGAGGTCGACGGCTCCCTGACCCTCGCCGGCGAGGACTTCTCCTACACGGAGAACCCCGCCGAGCTGCACGGCTACGGCACCTGGGGCGACGACAGCGGCCTCTTCGCCACCGTCGGCGCGGGCACCGGCATCGTCGCCGGCATCGGCGCCCCCGACTACCGGGTGTTCTTCCTCACCGGCCTGCGCGGCAGCGGGGCCCCGGCCGACCGCGACCGCGACGGCCTGAACGACACCGATGACCGCTGCCCGGACGATCCGGAGGACATCGACAGCTTCGAGGACACCGACGGCTGCCCCGACACCGACAACGATCGCGACGGCGTGCTCGACGTCAACGACGTCTGCCCCGACGAGGCCGAGGACCGGGACGAGTGGGAAGACCGCGACGGCTGCCCCGACCCGGACAACGACTCCGACGGCGTGCTCGACGTCGACGACGAGTGCCCGATCCACGCCGGCGTCGCCTCGCTGGCCGGCTGCCCGGACCGCGACGAGGACGGCCTGGCCGACCGCGACGATGAGTGCCCCGACGAGCCCGGGCCCAAGGAGTCCAACGGCTGCCCCGATCGCGACGGTGACCGGGTGCCGGACAAGCGCGATGACTGCCCCGACGAGCCCGCCAACGAGGGCGCCGACCCCGAGCGCTCCAACGGCTGCCCGCGCCTGGCCTTCATCTCCCACGACAAGATCGTCATCATCGAGAAGGTCTACTTCGACGTCGACAAGGACACGATCAAGGCCGTGTCCTTCCCCGTCCTCGACGCAGTCGTCAAGGTCATGGACGAGTACCCCGACATCACCAAGGTGAAGGTCGCGGGCCACACGGACAGCGACGGCCCCGACGACTACAACCTGAACCTCTCCACCCGCCGCGCCGCGTCGGTCATGAAGTACCTGACCGAGAAGGGCATCGACAACGATCGCCTGTCCTCCGAGGGCTTCGGCGAGACCACGCCGATCGACTCCAATGACACGGCCGAAGGCAAGGCCAAGAACCGCCGCGTTGAGTTCGACATCCTCGAGCAGGGTGACGACAGCGACGATCGGGTTCGGACTCAGTGATGCATACCTTCAACTCCTCCTCTCCCGCTGGAGCTCCGATGATGTTCCTGGCCCTGCTGCTCGCCGCCCCGGCGTCAGCAGCCGACCCCGACACCACCGTGTACATCGGCACCTACGCCGACGTCGTGGGGCTGACCGACGCCATCCGCGGCGTCGACATCACCGACCCCACGATCACCGAGATCCAGGCTGACACCAGCGGGGTCGGCAACGGCTGCGGCGCGGTCGCCCTGGACCCGATCAACCAGGTGCTGTACGCCCGCAACACCAACGACCACGAGATCTACGCCTTCGACGCGACCGATCTCACCCGCCTGACGTCGCTGGACCTGCCGCTCAGCTACTCCACAACCGACGGCGCCGGCGTGCTGGAGATCGACCCCTTCCGGCGTCTGCTCTACGCGCAGACCCCGGGCGGCACCATCGCGGTGTTCTCCATCGACTACGGCGCCACCTACGGCGAGCTGCTCGATGAGTCCGCCGACATCATCGAGTACCAGGGCACCGATGAGAACCAGATGGTGCGCGATCCCGGCACCAACTACCTCTACGCGGTCGCCAACGAGGGCAGCGACGGCAGCACCGGCTACCCCGTCCAGCTCTACGATCTGTTCGGCCAGTCCTTCCAGACCTTCTCCTGGGACACGGCCACCGAGCTGGCCGCCGAGGTCGACAACGAGGCGTCCATCGCCCTCGACGTCGACACCCAGGAGCTGCTGGTCCAGAGCGGGAACAACATCTACGGCGTCGAGCGCTGGGATGTCTCCAGCTACGGCACCGCCTCCTACCTGAGCGACTACGACACCCGCGACTCGGGCACGATCTCCACCCAGCGCATCGCCAACAACAGCGGCATGCACTGGATCAACGACTACGCGGGCATCAACCTCATCGTCGAGACGGACTACAACTCCGACAACGTCTGGATCTACGACGTCGACGCCGACACCCTGGACACCTTCAAGATGGAGCTGCCCATGGGGGTCGAGTTCTATCCCCTGGATCTGGGCGAGGCGGACGACGACGGCGACGGCATCCTGGACTCGGTCGAGGTCGGCGCCACCGGCATGGCCGACTACAACGACGACGACCCCACCACCACGACCAACCCCGACAGCGCCGACACGGACGGCGACGGCCTGCTCGACGGTGTTGAGGACGCCAACCAGAACGGACGGCTGGACGCCGGCGAGACCGACCCCACCCTCGCTGACACCGACGGTGACGGCCTCGACGACGGGCAGGAGGACGCCAACCAGGACGGCGTCCGCCAGTCCACCGAGACCGACCCCACCAACCCCGACACCGACGGTGACGGCCTCGAAGACGGCGTCGAGGATGCCGACCAGGACGGCGTCTTTGGCTTCGCCGAGGCCGGCGACTACGGCCTCGGCGGCGAGACCGACCCCCTGAACCCCGACACCGACGGTGACGGCCTCGAAGATGGCGTCGAGGACGCCGATCAAGACGGCACCCGCGCCCCCGGCGCCTACGCCGACGGCGGCGAGACCGACCCCCTGAGCGTCGACACTGACGGCGACGGCATCGACGACGGCGTCGAGGACCAGGACCAGGACGGCGTCGTCGACGGCGGCGACTACGGCGCTGGCGGCGAGACCGACCCCCGCGTGGTCGACACCGACGAGGACGGCCTGGACGATGGCACCGAGGACGCGGACGCGGACGGCACCATCGACGGCGGCGACTACGGCGCCGGCGGCGAGACCGACCCCCTGAATCCCGACACCGACGGCGACGGACTGACCGACGGCGTCGAGGACGCGGACGAGGACAACACGGTCGACCCCGGCGACTACGGCGCCGGCGGTGAGACCGACCCCCTGAACCCCGACACCGACGGCGACGGCCTGCCCGACGGCGTCGAGGACGCGGACGCTGACGGCACCATCGACGGCGGCGACTACGGCGCCGGCGGCGAGACCGACCCCCTGAACCCCGACACCGACGGCGACAACCTGCCCGATGGCGTCGAGGACGCGGACGCCGACGGCGAGACCGACGCGGGCGACTACGGCGCCGGCGGCGAGACCGACCCCCTGAACCCCGACACCGACGAAGACGGCCTGACCGACGGCACCGAAGACACGGACGCTGACGGCACCATCGACGGCGGCGACTACGGCGCTGGCGGCGAGACCGACCCCCTGAACCCCGACACCGACGGCGACGGACTGACCGACGGCGTCGAGGACGCGGATGAGGACAACACGGTCGATCCCGGTGACTACGGCGCCGGCGGCGAGACCGACCCCCTGAACCCCGACACCGACGAGGACGGCCTGCCCGACGGCGTCGAGGACGCGGACGCGGACGGCGAGACCGACGCGGGCGACTACGGCGCTGGCGGCGAGACCGACCCCCTGAACCCCGACACCGACGGCGATGACCTGCCCGACGGCATCGAGGACGCCAACGGCGACGGCGACCGCGAGCCCGGCTCCTACGACGAGGGCGGCGAGACCGACCCCCTGAACCCCGACACCGACGGCGACAGCCTGCCCGACGGCGTCGAGGACCAGGACCAGGACGGCGAGGTCGACCCCGGCGCCTACGGCGCTGGCGGCGAGACCGATCCCCGCGTGGCTGACACCGACGAGGACGGCCTGGCCGATGGCGTCGAGGACGCGGACGGCGACGGCGCCATCGACGTCGGCACCGAGACCGACCCCCTGAACCCCGACACCGACGGCGACGGCCTGACCGACGGCACCGAGGACGCGGACGGCGACGGCACCGTCGACGGCGGCGACTACGGCGACGGCGGCGAGACCGACCCCCTGAACCCCGACACCGACGGCGACGGCCTGGACGACGGCGTCGAGGACGCGGACGAGGACGGCGAGATCGACGGCGGTGACTACGGCGACGGCGGCGAGTCCGATCCCCTGACCGCGGACACCGACGGCGACGGCATCGACGACGGCGACGAGGACGCGGACGGCGACGGCGAGGTCGACGAGGGTGACTACGGCGACGGCGGCGAGACCGACCCCCTGAACCCCGACACTGACGGCGACGACATCCCCGACGGCGTCGAGGACGCCAACGGCGACGGCGAGGTCGAGCCCGGCACCTTCGACGAGGGCGGCGAGACCGACCCCCTGAACGTGGACACGGACGGCGACGGCCTGCTCGACGGCATCGAGGACGCGAACCAGGACGGCATCGTCGACCCGACGGAGACCGACCCCCGCGACCCCGACACCGACGGCGACGGTCTGGATGACGGCGAGGAGGACAGCAACCTCGACGGCGTGCAGGACGTGGACGAGACCGACCCGCTGAACCCCGACACGGACGGCGACGGCATCGACGACGGCGACGACAACTGCCCGCTCACCGCCAACCCCGACCAGGAAGACTACGACCTGGACGATCTCGGCGACGCGTGCGACGACGACGCGGACGACGACGGCTACACGGACATCGACGACTCCGGCGATGACTGTGACGACCTCGACGAGGACACCTACCCCGGCGCCGAGGAGATCTGCGACGGCGAGGACAACGACTGCGACGGCACCATCGACGAGGACTCCACCGTCCTGGCCACCTGGTACCTCGACAGCGACGGCGACGGCTGGGGCGACGAGGCCAGCACCATCGAGGACTGCGAGGATCCCTCCACCAAGGGCACCTCCTACGTGGAGCGCGGCGGTGACTGCGACGACGCGGACGCCTCCATCAACCCCGGCGCCGTGGAGATCTGCGGTGACGGCATCGACAACAACTGCGACGGCACCATCGACGAGGACGACGCCAAGGGCACCACCGAGTGGTACCTGGACGCGGACCTCGACGGCTACGGCACCGAGGCGGACATCATCGATGCCTGCGAGCAGCCTGACGGCTACGCCGCGGACCCGGGCGACTGCGACGACGACGACTTCGACGTCAACCCCGGCGCCGCCGAGGTCTGGTACGACGGCTTCGATCAGAACTGTGACGAGCTGAACGACTTCGACCAGGACGGCGACGGCTACGTGTCCGAGGACTACCCGGCTGAGGTGGGCGGCAGCGCCCCCGACGCCGGAGACTGCGACGACACCGACGCGACGACCTTCCCTGGCGCTGACGACATCTGGTACGACGGCATCGACAGCGACTGCGCTGGCAACAGCGACTACGACCAGGACGAGGACGGCTACGACTCCGAGACCTACGGCGGCGACGACTGCGACGACGCCAACGCGGACACCTGGCCCGGCGCCCCGGACGAGTACTACGACGGCATCATCAACGACTGTGATGAGGCCGACGAGTACGACGCCGACGGTGACGGCTACGACTCCGACGCGTTCGGTGGCGAAGACTGTGACGACGCCAACTCCGCCATCAACCCCGACACGCCGGAGACCTGGTACGACGGCGTCGACAGCGACTGCGACGGCGAGTCGGACTACGACGCGGACGGCGACGGCCACGACGCGCTGCAGCACGACGGTGATGACTGCGACGACACCGACGCGGCCATCAACCCGGACGCGGCGGAGACCTGGTACGACGGCGTCGACCAGGACTGCGACGAGGCCAACGACTACGATCAGGACGGCGATGGCTACGTGCTCATCGGCGAAGAGGCCAACATCGGCGGCACCGCCCCCTACACCGGGGACTGTGACGACACCGACGCCAGCGTGTTCGATCCCATCGACTGCGACGGCGGCACCGACTCCGGTGACTGGCGCTACCAGGGCGGCGGCGGCAAGGAGTGCTCCTGCTCCGCTGGCGCCACGGCCCCCTCGTCCCTGTGGGCCCTCGGCCTCATCGGCCTGATCGTCATCCGCCGGCGCCGCGAGGACAGCGCGCGCTGATCGACCCCGAACCCAGCCGGGTTCACCGCCCCGGGGAGTCACCTCCCCGGGGCGGTCGTGCTCTGGCCTGAGATGGACTATTGTTCACCGGTGCTGCTCCTCCTGCTCATCCTGCCCGCCTGTACGCTTATCCCCAGGGATATGGGCGTCTATGACGTGGACGGCGACGGCCTGGACTTCGACGTCGACTGCGACGATCTGGACGAGTCCATCCGCGAGAAGCAGATCTGGTACCCGGACAGCGACGGGGACGGCCTCGGCAACGCGAGCAGCCCCTCGGAGCTGGTCTGCTTCCCCCCCGACGACGGCGAAGCCTGGGTGGAGAACGACTGGGACTGCAATGACCGGGAGCCGGAGGTCGGCACCCGGGTGTGGTTCCGGGACGCCGACAGCGACGGCTACGGCGACGATGACCGGTACCAGGAAGGCTGCGAGCCCGAGGAGGGCTTCGTCGGGCCCTCCGGGGACTGCGACGACACCAACGACGACGCCTACCCGGGCGCCGCCGAGCGCTGCTTCGACTCCGAAGACAACGACTGCGACGGCACGATCGACGAGGACATGGCGCTGGACTCGGTGCTCTGGTACGCCGACAGCGACAGCGACGGCTACGGTGACTCCGCGCTCTCGGTCGAGGCCTGCGAGGCCCCCGACGACAGGGGAGGCGACGACTGGTCCTCGACCCCGGGCGACTGCGACGACGACGATCCCCACGTCAACCCCGGCGCAAAGGAGATCTGCGGGAACGTCATTGATGACGACTGCGACGACGAGCCCGAGCCTGACTGCGGCCCCTCCTCCGGGAGCATCGCCACCGCCGAGGCGCGGCTGGTGGGCACCACCGGCGCCCAGGTGGGCTGGTCGGTGATGCTGACGCCCGCGGTGTTCGAGGGCGATCACCCCGACGCCTTCATCGGCACCTACGATGACAGCAACGGCGCGGTGTATCTCGTCGATGGTCCGCTCAGCGGCACGGCGCTGGTCGACGACAAGTCCCTGAGCAGCCTCATCGTCGAGGGCGCCGCGGCAGCGGACAACGTGGGCTGGTCGGTCGCGAAGCCCAATGATCTCACCGGCGACGGCAGTCTGGATCTCGTCTTCGGCGCCCCGGGCCACGCCAGCGATCGCGGCGGCGTCTTCATCCTCCCCGGGCCGCTGGACGTCGGCGCGTTCTCCACCGACGACGCCATCGAGCTGCTCGGCGAGCTCATCGGTGACTCCGCGGGCTACGCGGTGGCCACCGCCGGCGGCGCCAGCGTGCTGGTGGGCGCGCCGAACATCGGAGGGGCGAACAAGGGCGGCGCCTACATCATCCAGGGTCCCCTCCTCACGGGCTCGCTGTCCCTCGGGGACGAGGAGAACGTCTCCCTCACCAGCGAATCCAACGGCGATCAAGCCGGTACGACCATCTCCACCGCCCGCGACGTCAACGGCGACGGCAACTTCGATGTGCTCATCGGCGCGCCCCATCGGGACGAGGACGGCCTGGACGCGCGCGGCGCCGTCTACCTCGTGCTGGGCCCCTTCACCGAGGACATCGACCTCGCGGACGCCGACCTCAAGCTGCTGGGGGAGGACGCCTCCGATCAAGCGGGGCTCAGCCTGGGCGCCGGCGGTGAGATCTACCAGTTCCAGGCCGACACGGTGCTGATCGGCGCCCCCACCGCCAAGAACCTCGACGGCGACGCCAGCGGCCGGGCCTACATCCTCTCCCACCAGACCCTGGCGGACCACCTGGGTAAGCCCGAGGCGATCTCCCTCTCCAACGCCGACACCATCTTCATCGGCAGCGCCGCCGATGATGAGGCGGGGGTCATCTCAGACGCGGGCGACATGGACGGCGACGGCCGCGACGACGTCGCCGTGGGCGCGCCCGGGACCGCGCGGGGCCGGGTCTACATCTGGTACGGCGGCTTCTCGCTCCAGGGCAGCTACTCCGTCGATGACGCCGACATCGCGCTCCTCGGCGAGAGCTCGGGGGACGCGCTGGGCTTCTCCCTGAGCGGCGGCCAGGACGTCGATCAGGACGGCTACGAGGATCTGCTGATCGGCGCCTGGGGCTTCGACGGGGTCGACGGCAACACCCCCAACGCCGGGGCGGCCTACCTGCTGCGCGGCGGCCCGGGAGACTGACCGCGCTCCCCCGCGGCTCCGCTGCTCGCCCCTACTTGCAGCGCAGAAACGTCATGAAGCAGTTGAGCGAGACCGTGCCGCCGTCCGTGACGGTGATGGGGCCGTTGGCGATCTCCCCCTTCCCGGGGAACACCGCGATGGTCTCGTAGCGACCTGCGGGGACCGCGCCGGGTGAGAGGCGCGCGCCGCCAGCGTCGATCAACCAGAAGCCGGAGGCGTCGCCGGTGACCACGACATTGCCCATGGGGATCTCGGGCTCCGGGACTTCGTCGCCTTCTTCGTCGCCTTCGTCGCCTTCCTCGTCATCACCCTCGGTCGAACCTTCCCCGCTGCTCGTCGCCCCGCCATCAGTCGCCGAGCCCACATCGGTCGCCGAGCCCTCTTCAGCGCCCGGGGGCTCGATGTTGTCGCTGCCCGCGTCGGTCGTCGCCTCAGTCGCGGCGTCCTCTCCCGCGCCCTCTTCGGCGTCCGGTTCGCCGTCTCCTGGCACCTCGTCGACGTCCTCCTGGTCGACACCTCCGACCGATGCATCGTCCCCCTGCGGCTCCTCCACGGTCACCGGCGTCACCGGCGTCACCGGATCCGTGGGCGCCTGCGTGCCCCACTCCGACGACATGAGGCCAGCCCCCACCACCAGCAACAGCAGCCCGCCGATCGCCAGTGGCGCGAAGCGCTTCGCCAGCACCCGCGGCGGCGGCGGCCGCTCGACGGTGTCGGTCGAGTCCGCGCTGTGCGGCATCTCCAGCGGGGGCAGCGGACCATCCTCCAGCACGAAGGTGTCGTGACTGACTGCACGACGGCTCTCGGAGAAGCTGTCCCCGCGCAGCGCCTCGCTGTTGATGAGTCCCATCCCGGAGGCCTCGGACAGCACCGCGCCGCAGAGCGCGTCCCGCTCGTACACCCGCCGCGACATGAGCGCGGGCAGGGTGTCACTGGCCCAGTCCGACAGCCACACCCCCTCCATGTTCCGGCGCAGCTCGCGGCAGCGCCGGTGGATGTCGCGGGCCGAGGGGCGGGCCGAGGGCTCGTAGGCCAGGCAGTCGGCGATCAACGCGACGACGCCTTCGTCGACCCCGTGCTCTCGCAGCTTGGTGAGCGCCTTCTCGATCACGCCCTGGTGGCGCTCGGGGTTGGAGGAGGTCTTGCCCACGGCCTCGCCGACGAGCATCTCGTACATCACCGCGCCCAGGGCGTAGACGTCGCCGCCGTGCTCGTCGATGAAGTCCAGCCGCTCGGGGGACATGTAGTTCAGCGAGCCGAAGCGCATACTCTGGGTGGAGGACTCGCGGGCGTCGAACTGGGCGCGCGCGATGCCGAAGTCCAGCACCTTCACCTCACCCGAGGGGGTGATCTGGATGTTGGCCGGCTTCAGATCCCGATGCAGCAGCTTCAGCTTCTCGCCGTCCCGGGAGGTCGAGGTCTCGTAGGCCGCGTAGAGCGCGCCCGCGACCTCGCCCAGGATCTCCAGCGTGGGGCCCACGGGGATGGGCTCCTCCTCGATGAGGCTGTGGAGATCCGCGCCCTCGACGTACTCCATGACGACCGCCCAGCGGCCGTCGAAGTTCACCAGCCCGTCGACCCGGACGATGGCCCGGTGTCGGAGGCGGCCCAGGATCCGCCCCTCGTCCCGCAGGCGGCTGGCGATCTCCTCCACCCCCTCCATCTCGGGGTTCAGCACCTTGAGCGCGACCTGCTTGGTGAAGCCGCCGCTGCCGATCATCTCAGCGTGAAAGACGGTGCCGAAGCCCCCGCGCCCGAGGGCGCGGAGGACGCGGTAGCGACGGCCGTCGGAGGTAGACATGCGCTACCACACGTACCGGAAGGCGAATCCGAACCCGCCGAGCCCGACCGCCAACGCGCCGACAGCCTGGGCGCCGTAGAAGCGGTTGTTGGCCTGCTCTCGCAGCGCCTCGCCCGAGGCGGCGTCGGTAAATTCGTGATCGTTGTAGCGGGCCCGGCTCAGCAGCGCGCCCGTCGCCAGCGAGGTGGCGACGACCGCCGAGACCCCGGAGCCGATCAAGAGCCCGCGCCCGCCCCAGTCGGCGGCGTCGTCCCGTGCGACAGGCTCATCACAGTCCAGCGCCTTGATGTCCGCCACCGACGTCCAGGTCGGCGGCTCCGAGGGCGGCGTGAGGTAGCGCGACCAGACGACCGCCCCGTCCTCTTCGGCGACGACCTGCAGCACCGAGGGACGATCGTCGGGGCGGGCGGTGGTCTGCACGCCGTCCACATAGACCGAGGCGCAGCGGGGCACGCTCACCGCGACCCGATCCGAGGGGGCCGCCAGACGCGCGGCCTCGTAGGCGACCCGGAGCGGGTGCCCGGGGGGCGCCACGTCGTCGCTCATCTCCCAGACAGGGTCCACCGCCACGGACGCGCGGAAGGAGTCCAGGGTGCGGCGGTCGTCCTGGGAGACGAGGCCGTTCAGCCCCTCCATGCGGTGATAGGCGCCCGCCAGCGACGGATCCAGAGGCGCGGACACGCAGGTCAGCGCCTCGCGGCTCCGATCCCGGGCCGCGCCGAAGGCGGTCAGGTCGAGGTCGACGTAGCCCCGGACGGCAGCGTCCAGGTGCTCCTGCAGCGCCTCCGGCGACGCCGGGCATTCAGCCTGAGCGGTCTGGAGAGCGAGAGAGAGCAGGAGTGTCATCACCAGCGTGTCAGTCCCAGCTGTAGAAGCCCTGCCCTGCCTTCTTACCGAGTTTACCCTCCGCCACCATGTCCCGCATGAGCTGAGGGGGCTCGAAGGACGGGTTTTTCAGCTCCTTTGCGAGATACTCGCCGATCTTCAGCCGCACATCGAGGCCGACCATGTCCGTCAGCTTCAGGGGACCGACCGGGTGGCGGTAGCCGAGGACCATGGCGCTGTCGATGTCTTCGGGGCTCGCGACGCCCTGCTCGACCATGCGGATGGCCTCCATCCCGAGGGTCACCCCCAGCCGGGAGGTGGCGAAGCCGGGGAAGTCACGAACGGTCACGCACTCCTTGCCGATGCGCGCGCCGAAGGCCTGCACCGCCTCGACCACTTCGTGCCGCGTGTCGTCGGAGACGATGATCTCCAGCAGCTTCATGATGTGGACGGGGTTGAAGAAGTGCATGCCGATGACCCGCCCCGGGTCGTCCAGCGAGGACGCGATCTTCGCGACGGACAGGGAGCTGGTGTTGGTGCCGAAGATGGCCCGCTCCGGGGCCGCGGCCTGGAGCTTGTCGAAGAGCGACTGCTTGAGCGCCAGGATCTCCGGCACGGCCTCCACGACCAGATCCGCCTCGTCCGCCGCCAGGGCGATGTCGGTGGTGCCGGAGACCCGCGCGAGGCTCTCCTCCATCACCGACGCCTCGACCTTGCCGCGGTCCACGCCCTTCTGGAGGTTGGCCCGGATCTTCTCCAGCCCTCGCTCCACCCCGCCCGCGTCGATGTCCTGGAGCACGACCTCGCAGCCAGCCATGGCGCAGATCTGCGCGATGCCGTGGCCCATGGTCCCGGCGCCGATGACGCCGACTTTACTGATACCCATGTTCTCTACTCCCAGCGCTTCAGTCGATGCGCTCGATGATTGTGGCGACGCCCTGGCCCACGCCGACGCAGAGGGTAGCGAGGCCGTAGCGCCCGCCGGTGCGATCGAGGACCCCCATCAGCGTCGTCAGGATGCGCGCCCCGGAGCAGCCCAGCGGGTGCCCGAGCGCGATGGCGCCGCCGTGCAGGTTGACCCGCCCGGCGTCCAGCTCGAGCTCCTTGAGCACGGCCAGCGACTGGGCGGCGAAGGCCTCGTTCAGCTCGACCGCGTCAATCTGATCGAGGGTCATGCCCGCCCGCTTCAGGGCCTTGCGGGTCGCCGGCACGGGGCCGATGCCCATGATCTCCGGGTCGACGCCGGCGCTGGCGCAGGCGATGAACCGCGCCCGGGGCTTCAGCCCCCGGGCCTTCGCCACCTCGGCGGTGGTGAGCAGCAGCGCGGCCGCGCCGTCGTTCAGGGTGGAGGAGTTGCCGGCGGTGACGCTGCCGCCGCCGCGGAAGGCGGCCCGCAGCCGGGCCAGCTTCTCGACGGAGGTGTCCCGGCGGGGGCCCTCATCCGCGGCGACCACCAGCGGATCCTTCTTGCGGCGGGGCACGGACACGGAGACCAGCTCATTGGCGAACCAGCCCTCGTCCTGGGCCTTCAGCGCCTTCTGGTGGCTGCTGTAGGCGTACTCATCCTGGGCCTCCCGGGAGAGGGCGTGCTTGTCGACGAGGTTCTCGGCGGTGCAGCCCATGGCCTCCAGCGGGAACATGGCCTTCATCTTCGGGTTGGGGAAGCGCCAGCCGAGGGAGGTGTCGAAGCCGGTGATGTTGCCGGCCTTGGGCGCGGTGTTGCCGCGGGGGAAGACGTAGGGCGCGCGGCTCATGTTCTCCACACCGCCAGCGACGACCAGCTCGCCGTCGCCGACCTGGAGCATGCGCGCGGCCTGGTTCACGGCCTCCAGCCCCGAGGCGCAGAGGCGGTTCAGGGTCACGCCGGGCACGGACTGGGGGAAGCCGGCCAGCAGCAGGGCCATGCGGGCGATGTTGCGGTTGTCCTCGCCGGCCTGGTTGGCGCAGCCCATGAACACCTCGTCGATCCCGGCGGGGTCGACGCCGGTGCGGGTCATGAGCGCGGCGAGGGCGTGGGCGGCGAGGTCGTCGGCGCGGACGCCGGCGAGGCCGCCCTGGAAGGCGCCGATGGGGGTGCGGATGGCGTCGACGATGACGACTTCGTTCACGGAATCTCCCAGGTGAGCAGCGCGGGAGATCTATCGCGGGAGGCCAGCGGCGCTACTCCTCTCCCCAATCCACGTTGGCGCTCCACTCGATGCCGGGGAGCTCCGCGGGCTCATCGACGTATCCGACCATCTCCTTGGACAGCGCCACGTAGCGCTCGGGATCTTCCACCGCGTACCAGGTGAAGCCGTGGCGTTTGGAGAACCACAGGTGGATGGCGAGCCCCGAGCCCTGGTGGAGCAGCGCGAGGAGCAGCGACCAGTGGCCGATCCAGGAGGAGAGCAAGCCCACGAGGGTGAAGTAGGCGAGGCCCTTTCCGAACACCTTCCAGCGAGGCCAGATCAGCCGCCAGGTGATCGCGATGCCGAACCCGAAGGGCAGCGCGGCGATGAGCAGATCAATGAGCAGCGGGGACATGCGCCACAAGGTACACACCGAGGATCGAGCGGCTATCTCCGCCTCAAGCGGTGTGTTGGATCAGGGCCGCGCCTGAAGTGAGCCTTCCTCCTCTCCTCTCCTCTCCTCCGGAGCGGCTTCCGAGCGACTGCTTCACAGCGACTCCAGCGGCGCCAAACGTGCCGCATGGCGCGCCAACCGCGAAGAGGCCCCGTTGAGGAACGCGACGTCCCGGCGCCTCACGCGAGAGGGTGTTGCGACGTCAGCTGCCTCGCCGCAAGGCGGGTTCGCTCGAACTTCAGCGCGCCTGAGTCGCTGCCTCTGAAGCCCTCCCCCTGTCTTCTGGCGGCTGGCGCCGCGAGGGTGCGAGCCCCCTGTGACCCCCCATCTTTCGCCAGCACGCGCCTCATCCCCACCCTCTCGATGAGCCCCCACCTTCCGTCAGACCGCGCCGCATGGCGCGCGCCAACTGCGGATGCGTACCTTTGAGGAACGTGACGTCCCAGCGTCTCAGGCGAGAGGGTGTTGCGACGTCAGATGCCTCGCCGCAAGGCGACATCAGGAGGCAAGACCTTGCGAACACGTGGACGGTTTTCGACGGAG
>Ga0316204_10003783_pt1 | contig 29130 bp, 20 predicted proteins | sample 6monrhotite_MG_2_FD_205661 | JGI IMG/M metagenome (GOLD analysis project Ga0316204, IMG submission 205661) | Microbial mat bacterial communities from mineral coupon in-situ incubated in ocean water Damariscotta River, Maine, United States -... | ecosystem: Environmental > Aquatic > Marine >...
CTGCCTCAAGATACTCCTTGGACCATTTGTACCCCAAGGGCAGGCTGCGCGCTAATACATGCTTTGGGCAATGCCTTCTTGACGACAAAGTTCTGCAATGGTGGTTTCACCACGTAAGCCTTCAAGGACAATCCGTATCTTCTCTTCTGCAGAGTAGAGTTTACGATTAGCACGGCGAATATCTTTAACCATCTTGGTGGCTTTTGAATTAGTAGGTTTAGTTCTCATCTTCATTCCTTCACAAAATTACGATGAGATCAAAACCTCTCTTATGCAAATACTTTAAATGGTCTCATAGGCTTTGACGGGGAACACTTCAGCCTCCACCCCGTTATTGCAATTAATTCGGTTGCTGTCACCGTAATTCATCATTCCCTTTCAGTGTCACAATAACTTCATTTGCCGATGTACCATTGACTGTATCGTCAAAATCAGCACCAATAAGGTCTGGCGTACCGTTAATAATATTTACTTGAATTTATAACCTTTTCTACTGCATACTATGTGCCTATATTAAATTTTTTGGGATATATAATGCGTAGTCACAGAATATTTATTCTACAATCATTTCTTTTTATTTCGATCCTAATATCTACCCCTTCTTTTGCTTTTGATGGCGGAATTCCTCAAAATGAAGATTTTTTAATAGACCCCACACCGGATGGATTTGAACATAAGCATGAGCAAAGAAATTATTACAACTATATAATTGAGTATCTACCAGAAGGACAAAGTCTACATAATTGGACACAGATGCTCTCAATTATTGGCATGAGAGATAATGCAAAAATTGGTGGTGTAAAAGGGTATGTTAGGAAGTTTTTTAATTCCTTTGATACTAGCTGCAAAAATTTTAAACCTAAACTTTATGAACAATCAAAGGGTGAGGTGGTTTATGAAGTTCAATGTGTTGCAATGAATAATAATAGCTTACAAGGCGGGAAAAATCTTAAATGGGAGTATGGCGTTTATCGTTTCATACAAACGAAGGAGATGATTTATCAAATTCATTTTGTGACTCATGGTGCGAAGAAAATATCAAGACGGATAAAAGAAAAACACTTGAAACAGGCGCATGAGGAGGTAAAGAAAATATCTCTTTGTAATTTAGCAGGTGCAGAGCCCTGTCAGTCTCTTGATATTTATACTTCGTTAAAAGAACCCATCCTTTTTCCGAAAGGCATCCCGCCTTGTAGGTCCATCGAGGCGCTATCCTGCGATCCTTCAGCGCAGTTTAGTGTTGCGCCAGCGGATACTATTAAAATTGATGAAAAAAAGAAAAAAGCCTTGATCTTTATGGACTTCAGCAAGCAAGACCCTACGGATTTCAAAACGCTTCAAATCATTTTCAAAAAAATAGCAGCAACCCTAAAATCAGGAGCGCCACAAGTTATTTTAGTTATTCGAGGGGCATCGCGGAATGTGAAAATAAGCTCGGAGGATCGTGTTAAAATTGGGACATTTATGACCAATTTACGTGCATTATTAATAGTACAAAAAGTAATAAACGCTGATTCACTATCATTCCTATTTTTCAATTTTAAATAAATGAATGAGTCCTGAGCCTAGATGGTTTTGGTGGGACCTTGCCCGCTACGGCTTTAATGCGCCGTAGCGGGTAATATTTTTAATATTAATATTCACAGGTCTTGGTAAAGGGGTGAGGACTAGTGGCTTTGATTAAGAGCGTTATGTATAGGCTCGGCGGAAATCTGAGGGCTTTTGCCGGCTTTTTGTATGAAAAAATTTTGAAAAATGGGCCGCATCACAATAGCCTAAATCATAAGAGATTTCCGTGATTGTCATTGAGGTGTAAATCAATAATCTTTTTGCCTCCATCAGGGAGCGCTGATAAATTAATTCCGAAGCAGAAATATTAAGGATAGCGCGGCAAACTCGATTTAAATGTGTCGGCGTAATATGAAGTTCATTGGCGTATTCTGTGACCGATAATCGGTTTTTGAATTTTTCATTGATCATATTCTGAAAGGAATGCAAGAGAATCTGTTTCCGCGATGTGGTGGCTTGCGGGGGCGTGTTCATAGGGGGGAAGCACCGTATAATTTTTGTTAAAAGAAGCGTTGTAAGGCAGCGTAATGTCACATTATATGCCCTGTCCATTTCAGCATGTTCCTTGGCAATGGAAGAGAAAAGATATTCGACGTCCTTTTGCGTCGTATTATTTTCGAAGGGGAATATAATTTTTTGACTAATATGTTCCAAAGATAAAAAATTATCTTTTAATATATTTTGAATATACACATCCGGAATGGTCAGAACCCAGCCATTGGTATCCGGAAAAAAATTAAATTCATGTATGGTCAAGGGCGGCACATGAATGACCATATTTTCGGTTAATATATATTCTTTCCCTTCGATACGTGCATATCCACCGCCCAGCGAAATAAAGAAAAATTGATATAGATTGTGATGTTGATGGGCGCGGAATATACCGCCCGTATACTGACTGCGCAGCTGGATGGATTCGATATGGAGATAGTCGTTAAAAAGTTCGGTTTCCTCTTCGCCATAGAGAATATAATTTGGAATATTTTTCATGGAATGGGCTTTGTTATTTCTAAATATGTTCCATATATACAAATTTTAGTCAACTCTGTCCATTTTTTTCCCGCGAAGACCGTATAGATTTAAACGGCTAACATTATGATTTGATCGTGAGGAATTATGACATGCGTACCCAAGTCGCCATCATTGGTGCCGGGCCTTCTGGTCTTTTGCTCGGTCAGCTATTACATAAACAGGGCATTGATAATGTCATTCTGGAGCGGGTAAGCCCGGATTATGTTCTGGGCAGAATTAGAGCCGGTGTGTTGGAGCAGGGCTTTGCGGATTTAATGCGTGAGGCCGGCGTGGGCGAACGTATGGACAGGGAAGGCGAAGTTCATGACGGGGTTGAGATTGCCGTCAACGGATGCCGGGTGCGAATTGATCTCAAAGCGTTAACAGGCGGTGATAGCGTGATTGTTTATGGCCAGACTGAACTGACCAGAGATTTAATGGACGCGCGGGAAAAAACAAACCAAGCAACCCACTATGAGGCCCGCAATGTTCAGCCTCATAATATGTTGCCAGATAATACGAAGGAAGCTCAGCCCTACGTCACATATGAAAAGGACGGCAGGCAATATAGGCTCGAATGTGATTATATCGCAGGCTGTGACGGATTCCACGGAATTTCGAGAAAGAGTATCCCCAAGGACTGTATCACGGAATATGAGCAGCTTTACCCGGGCGGCTGGCTTGGGGTGCTTTCGGACACGCCGCCGGTTAACCATGAGCTGGTTTATGTTCGCCATGAGCGCGGCTTTGCCCTGTGCAGCCTGCGCTCGCAAACACGCAGCCGATATTATATTCAGGTTGGCAGGAATGATAAAGTCGAGGCATGGAGTGACGAAAGATTCTGGAGTGAACTGAAACGCCGGTTGCCGGCAGATTTGGCCGCACAGCTTGTGACAGGCCCCTCGATCGAGAAAAGCATTGCCCCGATGCGCAGTTTCGTCGCCGAACCCATGCAATATGGGCGGTTATTTCTGCTCGGTGATGCAGCGCATATTGTACCACCGACGGGGGCCAAGGGGCTGAATACGGCGGCCAGTGATGTCTATACGCTTTATTCAATATTGACCAAAGTTTACGGCGAAGGAAAGATAGAATTGTTAAAGAAATATTCTGAAATCTGCCTGCGCCGCATCTGGAATGGGGAGCGGTTTTCCTGGTGGATGAGCAATATGCTGCATAAATTTGAAGGCACTTCTGAATTTGACGAGAAGATGCATACCTCTGAGATTGAATATTATCTTACGTCTGAGGCGGGGCGGCGGATTATCGCTGAACAATATGTGGGCTTGCCCTATGATAATGTCGAATGATTATTCGTTTTTTCATATAGCTTTGCGCGTGGCGTAAGCGGCAGAAAAATGGCCCGAGCCCTATTCGGAAGCTATTGTCAAAGCCGCGTCTTTCCTATATTAGACTTCTCTATATTTTTGTAGGATAAGTTCATTATTAGAGAGGCACCGCACCATGGGCCAAAGATACCGCAACCACATCAAAGAACAGCTTGAAGGTCTGAAAGAACAGGGCCTGTATAAAGCAGAACGGATCATCACAAGCCCGCAAAAAGCAGAGGTCACGGTCGCCGCTGGCGGGGATCAGAATTACATTAATTTCTGCGCCAATAATTATCTGGGCCTGTCCAATGATCAGACGTTGATTGATACGGCAAAAGCGGCTCTTGATACCTATGGCTACGGCATGTCATCGGTGCGCTTTATTTGCGGGACGCAGGATATTCATAAACAGCTGGAAGCGCGGCTCGCCAGTTTCCTCGCGCAGGAAGATGTGATACTCTATCCCAGTTGTTTTGATGCCAATGCGGGCCTTTTTGAAACTCTGCTGGAGCCGGAAGATGCCATCATATCCGATGCCCTTAATCACGCCAGCATTATTGACGGCGTCCGCCTGTCGAAAGCTAAAAGATTCCGCTACGGCAATAATGACATGGCCGCCTTAGAGCAATGTTTAATCGACGCGCAGGATTGCCGCTTCAGAATGATCGCCACGGACGGGGTATTTTCCATGGACGGCATTTTGGCCAACCTGCCGGCCATTTGTGATCTTGCCGAAAAATATGATGCCCTGGTTATGGTTGATGACAGCCACGCGGTTGGTTTTATGGGCAAAAGCGGCGCGGGTACGCCGGAACATTGGGGGGTCAGCGACCGGGTTGATATATTAACCGGCACATTGGGCAAGGCACTGGGCGGTGCGTCCGGCGGCTATACCGCCGCCTCAAAAGAAATTGTCGATTGGCTGCGCAATCGCTCGCGGCCTTATCTCTTCTCCAACAGTCTGGCCCCGGTCATTGCCGCCACCACCTGCAAGGTTCTGGATATTTTGGCTGAAAGTAATGATTTAAGGCAGAAATTACGGGACAATAGTCACTATTTTCGCAAAGCCATGACTAAAGCCGGTTTCACGCTGGCCGGGGCCGATCATCCGATCATCCCGGTGATGCTTCATGATGCGAAGTTGGCCGCTGAAATGGCCGAACGTTTGCTGGCCGAGGGTATTTTTGTCGTCGGCTTCTCCTTCCCCGTTGTACCGGAGGGCGCCGCCCGCATCAGAACCCAAATGTCCGCCGACCATACAAGGCCGCAGCTTGATACCGCTGTTGAGGCTTTCACGCGCATCGGGCGGGCGCTCAATATTATAAGATAGGGAGGGCGTCATGAAAGCATTGGTCAAGGCGAAAGCCGAAGAAGGCATCTGGCTCGAAGATATTCCCGTGCCGGAAATCGGCCCCAATGATATATTGGTCAAGGTCAGCAAGACTGCCATCTGCGGGACAGATATTCATATTTACAATTGGGATGACTGGGCGCAGCAAACCATTCCGGTTCCCATGACCGTCGGCCATGAATTTTCCGGCGAGATTACCGAAATGGGGTCTGAGGTGCGCGGGCTTGCCCTCGGCCAGCGGGTATCTGCCGAAGGGCATATTACCTGCGGCCATTGCCGCAACTGCCGGGCGGGTAAAAGACATCTGTGCCGCAATACTCAAGGAATCGGTGTTAACCGGCCGGGCAGCTTCGCTGAATATGTCGCGGTTCCCGCCGTCAATATCTGTCCCTTGCCAGATAATATCAGTGATGATATGGCCGCCGTTCTTGATCCCCTGGGCAATGCGGCCCATACGGTGCTTGAATTTGACCTGGTGGGTGAAGATGTCCTGATCACCGGCGCCGGGCCGATCGGTATTATGGCCGTTGCCATCGCCCGCCATGTGGGCGCGCGTAATATCGTGATTACCGATGTCAATGATTACCGGCTTGGAATCGCCAAACAGCTGGGGGCAACGCGCGCGGTCAATGTATCCCGCAATAGCTTAAAGGATGTTATCAAAGACCTGAAGATGACCGAGGGGTTTGACGTTGGGCTGGAAATGTCCGGTATGCCATCAGCCTTTGCAGATATGCTGGATACCATCAATCACGGCGGCAAGATCGCCCTGCTGGGCATTCTGCCCGATGCCACGGGGATCGACTGGACGCAGGTGATTTTCAAAGGGCTGGAAATTCACGGTATCTATGGCCGGAAAATGTTTGAAACCTGGTACAAGATGATCGCCCTGTTGGAAGGCGGTCTCGACATCCGTCCGATCCTGACCCATTCTTTTGCCGTTGATGATTTTCAGCAGGGCTTTGATGTTATGTTGTCCGGGCAGTCCGGCAAAGTGATTTTGGATTGGACGGGGGCTTAAAGTTCGCGCTCCTCGATTCTGATCTTCTGTTAATAAAGACAAGTGAGATATCCCCTGCCATGTTTTTAAGTGTTTTTGACCTTTTTAAAGTCGGCATCGGCCCGTCCAGTTCCCATACGGTTGGCCCGATGATTGCCGCCCGGCGTTTTCTCCTGTCATTGGAAGAGGCGGACATGCTCACCGCCGTTGAGGCAATTCATATTGATGTCTATGGCTCCCTTGCGCTGACCGGCGCCGGACATGGCACGGATAGTGCGCTTTTTCTGGGCCTGATGGGCCATGGGCCGGACAGCATTGATCCAGATATCATTCAGGATATCGTCGCGCAGGCGCGGGCCAGCAAAAGGCTCAGTCTCCTGGGCAAAAGGACGATCGCTTTTGACCAAAGCACGCAGATGGCTTTTCGTATGGAGGACGTGCTGCCCCATCATACCAACGGTTTGGGTTTTCAGGCTTTTGACGCGCAGAAAAAATTATTGTCCCGGGATAACTATTATTCCGTTGGCGGCGGTTTTGTGGTTTCAGAGGCGGAATTCGGCAAAAACAGCCCGGACCCGGAACAGGCACCGGTGCCTTATCCCTTTGCTTCGGGCGATGGGCTTCTTGAGCTATGTCAGAAGCATGACCTGACGGTTGCAGAGTTAATGTGGGCCAATGAAACGGCCTTGATCAGTGAACAGGAATTGATCGCCGGTATGGATAATATCTGGCAGGTTATGGCGGGCTGCATTGATCGGGGCTGCGCAGCGCGCGGCATATTGCCCGGCGGCCTGAAGGTCGAACGCCGCGCTACCCAGCATTATGAAGATTTGCGCTCAAGCCAAGAACGTCAACTTTGTGATCCGGCGGTGATCCTTGACTGGATTAACCTATGGGCATTGGCGGTGAATGAGGAAAATGCCGATGGCGGGCGGGTTGTCACCGCGCCAACCAATGGTGCGGCCGGAATTATTCCGGCGGTTCTGCGTTATTTTGATCGCTTTTATAACAGGCAAGGCCGCAAGAGCATTCATGACTTTCTGCTGACCGCGGCGGCCATCGGTACGCTTTATAAGAAAAACGCCTCTATTTCTGGGGCCGAAGTGGGCTGTCAGGGCGAGGTCGGCGTTGCCTGCTCCATGGCTGCGGGTGCCTTGACCGCCGTTATGGGCGGCAGCGTAGAACAGGTGGAAAATGCGGCAGAAATCGGTATGGAACATAACCTAGGCCTGACCTGTGATCCCATTGGCGGGTTGGTACAGGTGCCCTGCATAGAACGTAATGCCATGGGCGCGGTCAAGGCGATTGATGCCAGCCGTCTGGCCATGCGCGGTGACGGCAAACATATGGTATCGCTGGACAAGGTTATCGAAACCATGCGCCAAACCGGCCGGGATATGAAAGATACCTATAAGGAAACTTCCAAAGGCGGTTTGGCGGTCAATGTGGTCGCTTGTTGACAACTCGCGCCTATATCGGACGGTGATTTTAAATTAACAGGCATTTCAAGCACCGCCTCTGCGGCGCACGATTTGATATCCTGTTCTGAATAAATATTTAACCGGTGCGCTTAACATATGGACAAGGCGTGTGAAGGGGAAAAGCAAAAATATGGTCAGGCCCAGAACCAGATGTGCTTTAAAAACCCACGCTTCATGGATGATGAAATCAGCTGCTCCGGTCCTGAATGTAACAATATATTGTGCCCAATTGGCCAGCGCAATCATTGAGGATCCATCCAGATGTTGCGCAGAATAAGGAATGGTGATCAGACCCAATATCAGCTGGATATATAGCACAAACAGTAAGGCAATGTTGGAAAAACTGCTGGTCGCCCTGATACGTTTGTCAAATAATCGCCGGTAGAGAAGCATGGTCAGGCCGATAAAACAAATTGTTCCAAAAAAACCGCCCGCGACCATCGCGACAATTTGTTTGGTGCCGGCTGTCATGACAAGATGATAGACACTGGCCGGTGTGAGCAAGCCGACCAAATGGCCAAAGAACAGCAAAATTATGCCAATATGAAAAAGATTGCTGCCGATCCGCATGCCTTTTGAACGCAGCAACTGGCTTGAATCGGCTTTCCAGGTATATTGATCACGGTCATAACGCATGATCGAAACACCGACCATTATGGTGATGGCAAGATAGGGGTAAATGCCAAAAAAGAATTGATGAAGATAGGCATGGAAATCTGAGGCCATCTTAATGTACTCCTTTTGTTGGTTGCGCGAATTTTGCGGGATTATTTGGCGGGATAATCGCCGCTTCACAGCTGCCGCAATCGGGGGCATTGTCAAACGCCTCTGTCTCGGCCCATTCCTTGTCCAATTCTTCCAATGTTTGATTTTTAAGTGCTGAGGCTTTTGCCTGTGCCATCAGTGCCGCATCCGGTTTTACTTTTGCAAGAGCAGATATGGCGTCAAACACAATATGATACTGGCTTTCGCGTTTTTTAAGTCTTATGGCGATTGTTGCAATGACATTGATCGGATCGCCGATTAAATCAACGGCCTCTTCGGCGGGGCAAAAAGACAAATATTCCAGAAACAGCGGTAAATAATCCGGCAGTTCGCCTTGGGAAATATAAAAACCACGCGCAGCATAGCTTTCCTGTAAATTGACCATGGCTTGCCCTCTGTCCCGGCTTTCGCCGTGAATATGTTCAAATAAATGCAGGCAATGGGCGCGGCCCCGATCAAAGAGACTGACGTAATCTTCTTGTAGCTGATAAATGTCGGTATGCTTCATATAATCAATAAAGCGGGTTATCCTTTTCAAATGACCCTTTGGCAGGATCGCTTCCGATTTTAAAATTTGCTCAATATGGGCAAGATTCTCAATCAATTCGTCTTTGGGATAAGACAGCAGAAGTCCTAGTATCTTAAATGTTTTCATGGCTTGTTCCTGACCTTTCCGCTCATGGTATTTTTATGGGTTGAGGCACCAAATAAATTTGTCCGGCCTTGACCGCCGGAGCAGCCATTACCGAAACTAAAGCCGCAGGAAGAGCGTGTTTCAAAGGCAATTTCGTTATCGAATGGGGTTTCACCGGCATATTCCCGGTGATTTGTCGGGATGACAAACCGGTCTTCATAATTGGCGATGGCCATGGTCTGATACATGTCATCCAATGTGGCCTCATCCAGATCAACAGCATCAAGAATTTCCCCGGCATGGTTGCCCTCAACGGTTTTCTCGCGCATATATTCGCGCATGGCCATCATGCGCTGCAAGGCATATTCCACCGGCTGTTTTTTTCCGGCGGTAAGCATATTGGCCAGATATTTGACGGGAATCCTCAGGTCATCCGTATTGGGAATGATGCCGCTTCGGGTTAGTTTTCCTTCTTCCATGGCACTTTGCACGGGGGAAAGCGGCGGAATATACCAAACCATGGGCAGGGTTCGATATTCCGGGTGAAGCGGGAAGGCAACCTTCCAATCCATGGCCATTTTATAGACGGGGCTTTTTTGCGCGGCCGCAATCCAGCTATCCGGCACGCCATCTTTCTTGGCCTGACGGATGACATCCGGATCATTGGGGTCAAGAAATATGTCAAGCTGCGCCTGATATAAATCCTCATCATTCTCTACTGAGGCCGCCGCTTCAATGCGGTCCGCATCATACAGAAGGACCCCCAGATACCGAATGCGGCCCACGCAGGTTTCTGAACATACCGTTGGTTCGCCGGCTTCCAGGCGCGGGTAACACATCGTGCATTTCTCGGACTTTCCGCTGCTCCAATTGAAATAAATTTTCTTATAGGGACAGCCACTGACGCACATGCGCCAGCCCCGGCATTTATCCTGATCAATCAGCACAACGCCATCTTCTTCACGTTTGTATATCGCTCCGCTTGGGCAGGAGGCCACGCAGGCCGGATTGAGACAATGTTCACAAAGGCGCGGCAGATACATCATGAAGGTATGATCAAATTCGCCGTATATTTTCTTTTCAATCTCCTTGAAATTATGATCTTGTGAGCGTTTTTCAAATTCACCGCCAAGAATTTCTTCCCAGTTGGGCCCCCAGACGGCTTTTTCCATCTTCTCGCCGGTTATGGCTGAGTGCATGCGAGCCGTTGGCGGTGTTTTGACTTCTGGTGATTTTTGCAGCCTGTCATATTCAAAGGTGAATGGTTCATAATAATCATCAATTTCCGGCAGGTCCGGATTGGCAAATATTTTTGATAGGACGCGAAGCTTGCCGCCAATTTTGGGTTTGATTTTACCTTTGTCAGGGCGTGTCCAGCCGCCGTTCCACTTATCCTGATTTTCCCAATCACGTGGATAGCCAACGCCGGGTTTTGTCTCCACATTATTGAACCAGGCATATTCCACGCCTTCGCGTGATGTCCAGACGTTCTTGCAGGTCACAGAACATGTATGACAACCGATACATTTATCGAGGTTGAGTACCATCCCTATTTGTCCGCGAATTTTCATTATGCTAGCTCCTCGTGGTTAAGCAGACCCCGTGCATCAACTGCCTCGTCTGAGCTGCGCTCGTCCATCCAGTCTATGCGGTTCATTCTTCTGACGACAACAAACTCATCTCTGTTTGATCCAACGGTACCATAATAGTTGAAACCATAAGAAAGCTGAGCATAGCCGCCGATCATATGGGTGGGCTTAATGACGGCGCGGGTGACTGAATTATGAATGCCGCCCCGTTTCCCCGTTGTTTCAGCGGCGGGGGTATTGATGGTTTTTTCCTGGGCGTGATACATCATGCACATGCCTTCCATGACACGCTGTGATACGACGGCTCTGGCGGCAATGGCACCATTGGTATTATAGAATTCCACCCAGTCGTTATCTTCAACGTTGATTTTCTGGGCATCTGTTTCGCTAATCCAAACGATCGGGCCACCCCGGCTGAGTGTTTGCATCAAAAGATTTTCGGAATAGGTGCTGTGAATGCCCCATTTTTGATGGGGCGTAATCCAGTTCAAGGCAATTTGTTTATTGCCATTATCATGTTTTTCCGCCACAGGGATAACCGTTCTGGTATTAATTGGTGGTTTGTAAACACAAAATCCCTCGCCAAAGTCGCGCATCCAGTCATGATCTTGATAGAAGTGTTGACGACCGGTTAATGTTCTCCAGGGAATAAGCTCATGAATATTGGTATAACAGGCGTTATAACTGACATGCTCATCTTCAAGTCCGCTCCATGTGGGCGAAGAAATGATCTTTCTTGGCTGTGCCTGAACATCGCGGAAGCGGATTTTCTCATCCTGTTTGGGACGGGCCAGATGTTGATGTTCCCTGCCGGTGATTTTTTCCAAGGCGCTCCATGCTTTCACAGCAACTTGACCATTTGTCTCCGGCGCAAGCGACAGGATAACCTCTGTCGCGTCAATATCGCTTTCAATACGGGGCATGCCTTTGGAGACACCCTCTTCCGTGACGGGATGGTTAAGCTCGCCCAGAAATTTATATTCAGGCGTGCTATTCCAGGCGATGCCTTTGCCACCGTTACCAATTTTGGTCATCAGGGGGCCAAGAGCGGTAAATTTCTTGTAAGTATCGGGATAATTTCTGACAACCTCGATATAATTCGGCATTGTCTTACCTGGAATGGGCTCTACATCACCTTTGTACCATTCTTTAACCTCTGTCGCCTGGGCAAGTTCGCCCGGGGTGTCATGTAATATCGGCACGGCGACCACATCTGTTTCTTCCCCCAGGTGGCCTTCGCAAAGTTCGGAAAATTTGGCCGCAAGGCCTTTGTATATGTCCCAGTCACTACGGCTTTCCCAAGCGGGATCAACAGCGCGGCTCAATGGGTGAATGAAGGGATGCATATCGGATGTGTTTAAATCATTCTTCTCATACCATGTGGCCGATGGCAGAACGATATCTGAATAAACGCAGGTTGTTGACATCCTGAAATCCAGCGTCACAACAAGGTCCAGTTTTCCTTCAGGGGCCTTGTCCGCCCATTCGACTTCGGATGGTTTTGCTTCACCTTTTGCTGCTAAATCTTCGCCAAGTAAACCATTTTGCGTGCCAAGCAGATATTTCAGCATATATTCATGGCCCTTACCGCTTGACCCCAAAATATTGGACCGCCAGATAAACATATTCCTTGGGAAATTCTTCGGATTGTCCGGAGCTTCACAGGACATCCGCAATGACCTGTCTTTCAGGCGTCCTGCGATATATTCGGCGGAGGTTTTTCCGGATTCTTTGGCCAGCTTAGTCAGTTCAAGCGGATTTTCTTCCAGTTGCGGGGCGGATGGCAGCCAGCCCATACGTTCAGAACGAACGTTACAATCGATAAGGCTGTAATCTTTCCATTTTGCCTTATCCGCAAGCGGCGAGAGAATTTCGTTAACTTCAAGCTTTTCATAGCGCCATTGGCTGGCATGATTATAAAAGAATGACGTACTGTTCATCTGGCGCGGGGGGCGGTGCCAGTCAAGGCCAAAGGCAAGTGGTAGCCAGCCGGTTTGTGGCCGCAATTTTTCCTGACCGACGTAATGGGCCCAGCCGCCGCCGGATTTGCCGATGCAGCCGCACATGATCAACATATTGATGATTCCCCGGTAATTCATATCCATATGATACCAGTGGTTAATGGCCGCCCCCAGGATAACCATGGAACGGCCCCGGGTTTTATCCGCATTATCAGCAAACTCACGGGCAATTTTAATGACCTTCTCTCTGGATACTCCGGTGATTTTTTCCTGCCAGGCGGGGGTGTAGGGCGCGTCATCATCAAAATTTTTGGCGATATTGTCACCGCCAAGCCCCTGATCAACGCCGTAATTGGCCACCATCAGATCAAAAACCGTCGCCACAAGAATTTCCCCGTCTTTGGTTTTGATTTTACGCGCCGGAATTTTATGTTTTAAAATACTGTCGTGATCTGTGTTGGCAAAAATAGGCTGATCGTGTTTTTCATTGGCAAAATAAGGAAAGCAAACATCAACCACCTGATCATGGCTCTGAACAAAACTCTTCTCAGGCCAGATTTCTTTGCCATTGGCCAGATTTTTTGGCTCTAAATTCCATTTGCCTGCTTCACCCCAGCGTGATCCAATGGTGCCATTGGGTGTGATGATTTCATTATTTTGGGAATCGATAACAACCGTTTTCCACTCCGGGTTATTTTCCTGTCCCATGTTGTTTTTAAAATCAGCGGCCCGCACTGTACGGCCCGCCACCAAGCCAGCCTCTGTTTCGTCAAGCCTGACCAGAAAGGGCATGTCAGAATAAAGCCGGCAATATTCATCGAAGTAATCACTTTGGCCGTCCACATGAAATTCTTTGAGGATGACATGACCAAAGGCCATGGCCAGGGCGGCGTCTGTGCCCTGACGCGGGTTAAGCCACATATCGCTCAGTTTTGCGACTTCGCTATAATCCGGTGTGATGGCGACTGTTTTTGTGCCTTTATAACGCACCTCGGTGAAGAAATGCGCATCCGGCGTTCTGGTTTGCGGCACGTTTGAGCCCCATGCCATGATATAGGATGAATTATACCAGTCGGCACTTTCCGGCACGTCGGTCTGTTCGCCCCAGACCTGCGGTGAGGCGGGCGGCAGATCACAATACCAGTCATAAAAACTCATGCAGGTGCCGCCAATCAGGGAAAGATAACGGCTGCCCGCGGCGTAAGACACCATCGACATGGCCGGGATCGGTGAAAAACCAATGATCCGGTCCGGGCCGTATTTTTTGGCGGTATAGATATTAGCGGCAGCGATGATTTCATTGACCTCGTCCCATTCGGCACGCACAAACCCCCCAAGGCCGCGCGCTGATTTATAGCTTTCGGCTTTTTCTGCATTCTGAACAATATTTTCCCATGCGGTGACCGGATCCCGGTAAATATTTCTACTCTCGCGCCATAATTTTAAAAGCTGGCCCCTGATCATGGGATATTTAACCCGCGCAGAACTATATAAATACCAGCTGTAACTTGCCCCTCGTGAGCAGCCACGTGGCTCATGATTGGGCAGGTCTGGTCTTGTTCTTGGGTAATCCGTTTGTTGCGTTTCCCAAGTGACCAGCCCTCCCTTGACATAAATTTTCCAACTGCATGAGCCGGTACAATTTACGCCGTGGGTGGAACGGACAATTTTATCATGGGCCCAACGGCCACGGTAGGCCTTTTCCCAGGAGCGATTTTCATTGGTGGTGATCCCGTGACCATCTGAAAAGGCCTCTGGTTTTTTGCGGGTAAAGAACGTCAATTTATCAATAAAATGGCTCATGTTACTGTCTTTCGGTTTTTGTTAGCTGATTACGGATTTTTGACATAGGCGCCGGGACGCAGGTAAAACCACCAATTTATCAACACACAAATGGCGTAAAAGGCCGCAAATCCATAAAGCGCATATTCCGGTGTTGCCGCCTTAATTTCTTCGCCAAAGACTTGCGGAATAATGAAGGCACCGTAAGCGGCCACAGCTGATGTCCATCCGAGTACGGGGCCGGCCTGTTCACGATCAAACACAATGGCAATTGTGCGGAATGTTGATCCGTTGCCAATGCCTGTGGCCGCAAAAAGGACAAGAAATAAAATCATGAAAGGCAGGAAATATTCTTCCGGCGCGGCGGATACATAGGCCATTTTCATGTAATAGGCGACGCCAAGTGCGCTGGCGATCATGATGACTGATACATATTGGGTCACCCGCGCCCCGCCAAATTTATCCGCTATCATGCCGCCTACCGGACGAATTAAGGCCCCGATGAAAGGCCCTGTCCAGGCATACATCAGCGCGCTCGGGCCATTGGGGTTCACAAGATTATGGGTCATAAGCCCGGCGACCTCAATATGTTGAAAACCAAAAATAACCTTGATGGATAATCCAAAAGCCGCAGAGAAGCCGATGAAGGAACCAAAGGTCATCGTGTAAATTACCGTCATCGCCCATGTGTGCTTATTACGAAAGATTTTATATTGGTGTTTCAAACTTTCACCAAGCTCGCCCGGCATCATTTTTAGGGCATAAACCGTCAGGATGATAACAAGCGGCAGCACGATCCATTTGCTCAGTAAAAAACCGGATGTTGGCAAACCGTCATTTAAACTTGGCAGCATTAACCAATATCCAATGGCTGCAGTGACAAAACCAATCAGCAGCATGATGGTAATTTTTATAAATACGGTTATGGGGTTGCCGATGTCGGGCGATACATGTTTATCCACAATGTTATTCATGCCAAACCATCCGGCAAAAGCGAGTGGAACGAGAAATAATAACCACAAGAATCCGGCATTATGAATATAGGTGTCTGTGCCCGCCGGAATTTTGCCGATGAGCGTGCCGGATGAATTGATAAGCTCTAACGGCGCGCCGCCAAAAATGCCAAAGGTCATAAAAAGCGGTACAAGAATTTGCATGGTTGTGACACCAAAATTGCCAAGCCCTGCATTAAGGCCCAGGGACAAGCCCTGAACTTTTTTTGGAAAGAAGAAACTGATGTTTGACATGGATGAAGCAAAGTTGCCGCCGCCCAAACCAGATAAAAAGGCTAATATCTGGAATTTCCAAAGTGGTGTATTTGGGTCTTGCAAGGCCAATCCCGTGCCGATTGCCGGTATCATAAGCAGCGCTGTGGTAAAAAATATCGTATTACGCCCGCCGCCCAAGCGAATAAAAAATGTACTTGGGATACGCAGCGTTGCCCCGGTTAAGCCTGCAATTGCCGCCAAAGTGAATAATTCGGATTTTGCAATTGGGAATCCTAAATTCAACATTTGAATGGTGATAATGCCCCAGTAAAGCCAGACAGCAAATCCGCATAGCAGGCTGGGAATTGAAATCCATAAATTACGATTGGCGATGGATTTTCCTGTTGCTTCCCACTGTTCTACATTCTCTGGGTCCCAATTTTTAATATCTTGTGCCATGCGTTCATCCTTACTTATCGTTTTGGTTTGGTTGCAATTAAGACGGTTTATTTGCCCTACGAAGCCGCAGAATCTTTTTTTAATTTCTCACTTTCTTTCATCAAATTTCCAAATTCCGGTAAATATTTCGGCTCAGCGAGTTCCGGGCTGGATTTACGATTCATGAGTATGATTGAGATATGCATCCAGACAAAGGCGATACCGATCAGGACGGTCAGCAGCATGAAACAACTGGTCCATATGCCAATCAAGTCATTCATGATGCCAAATGCGATCGGAAGAAAGAAACCGCCCAAGCCGCCAATGAGGCCAACGATGCCGCCAACAGACCCCACATGGTTCGGATAATAAACCGGGATATGCTTATAAACGGCGGCTTTGCCCAGTGACATGAAAAAGCCAAGTATGATGGTCAGCGCAACAAACAGCCATAGCGGAATTGTCAGGTTAAAAGATATAGGACCATCAATACCGGCTACGGTATAATCTGTTGCCGGATATGACATGATAAATGTGCAGATCACACAAACAAAGAACGTCCAATACATAACAGATCGCGCACCAACTGCATCAGATAACCAGCCCCCCAAAGCCCGGAAAATACTGCCGGGCAGGGCATAGGCGGCGGCCAGCATTCCCGCTGTGCCAAGTTCTAGGCCATAGGCCCCGACATAATAGCGCGGCAGCCAAAGCGCGAGCGCGACAAACGCACCAAAAACAAAGAAATAATATAAGGCAAACCGCCAGACCTGTAAGTTTTTAAGAGGTTCCATTTGTGTCATAAATGAAGCATGCTGCGTGCCTTCTGCTTTGCGTCGGAGCAACGCGGGGTCGTCTTTTGCAATCAGGTAAAATAAAATGGCTGTGATGAATAATATGATTGAATAAACCTGAGCGACCCCCTGCCAGGCACCGCCCACGGCAACCAGTAAAATCGGCGCGCCAAAATTTGTGATCGCTGCGCCGACATTACCCATGCCAAAAATACCTAGGGCCGTGCCTTGTCGCGCAGCAGGATACCATGTGGATACATAAGCGACACCAACAGCGAAACTACCCCCGGCGAGGCCCAAGCCAAGCGCAGCAAGCAGAAACATCGGGTATGTTGTGACCATTGTTAGCAAATAAACGGCAATAGCGGTCGTCAGCATTTGCATCGTAAATACGATCCTACCGCCATATTGGTCAGCCCAAATACCAAGAAAAAGCCGGCTTAAAGACCCGGTTAATATTGGGGTGGCGACCAGCAAACCAAATTCCGTATCGTTCAGGCCAAGTTCTGTTTTGATCTTAAGTCCGATAATTGAAAAGATGGTCCAGACAGCAAAACAGACGGTAAATGCCAGCGTACTTGAGGTTAACGCACGTTTTTGTTCCGTTGCAATAACATTTGATGTAGCCATTTTATTCCCTCTTCCGTTAGAATGACAAGCAATTCGGTCAATAGGAAGATGGCAGACTTTGCTGATAAAACTTTGACCATGGTCAAGAAATACGAAAAAGCGGTGCTTTACATTATTTTTTCAAGCGTTTAGATTAAATATATTGGGGGGACTTTTCTTAATATAAAAGCGGAATTCTATGAAAGACACGTTAATCTCTTTAGGCCGACTGATGCATGAAATGCAGAAAGAACGTAGCTTCGCGCTTCTTTATCTCTGCAGTGACGGCACATTATATGCGGACAGAATAGGTCAAAAGTTTCTGGAAAGTGATTATGCGATAGAAGTTTTGACATCAATTATACCGGAAAAGAAAACGTCTGGGTCATTTGAGCATGGGATTGCAGAAAAATTATCTCAATTATTTCAGGGCATAGAAACGGCTTGCCAACAACGCGCGTTAATTTTAGAGCAAAAAATGAGCGCCGCAGAATCTGTTACATTATACAGTCATGAAATAATTGGTCCGATTATTAATGTCATGATCGATATAGCTTTAACAGACCCAAACAATAATTCTGCCTATGTTAGCGCTTTTGCAAACTTCATTCATCTTAAGGAACGCATTGGCCGGGAACGCGCCCTAGGTATCAGAGGATTGATACGTGATGCATTTCGGAATACTGAATTTATTGAAAATTATCGTTTTCTGGTTTCTGAACAGGCGTCCTATAAAAATACATTCCTAGCCTTGGCCAACGACGATCAGAAGGCATGTTATGCGCGTTATATGCAGGATTATGCCGTAACGCGCATGGAAGAAATGCATCAACTCATGGCGGCTGGAAAAAGCGAAGAAGGTTACAATATTTCCCCGATAGACTGGTATGAATTGGTGACACAGAAAATTGATCTGATGCATAATGTCGAGATTGATTTAATTGAAACACTGGCCTTAAATAACAGCAACGATAATCAGCAAAAAGACCCGGAATTTAAACATAGCCAGATCGGTATCGATCAAAAACAAAAAGAGTTCATTCTAACGCTGCCGGTTTTTCATGACTTGTCCGATGAAACTTTTAATAATCTTTTCAGAAATGCAACTATTCGGAAATTTAAAAAAGGTAACCTGTTATTTTTAGAAGGCGAACTCCCTAACCGGCTTTATATCATTCTGGAAGGATGGGTAAAATTATATAAAGGCAATGCCAACGGGGATGAGACAATCTTACAAATGCTCTCCAGCGGTGATATGATTGCAGAATCCGCAGTATTTTTAAATGCGCCTTTTCCAATCAGCGCCCAAGTCGCTAAAAATGCACTCATTTTGACATTGCCAGCCCCGATAATAAGGGAGCAATTAAAAACGAATAATAATTTGGCCATGAATATACTCAAGGGTATGTCGTTACATTCTCAAATGCTTATCCAGGGCCTTGAAAGCATTCGTCTTAAATCGGCGACAGAACGGGTTGGCTGGTTTTTGTTGAAACTATTAATGGAACAGGGACGCGTACCTGATCTGATAGAATTGCCTTATGATAAATCCCTGATTGCATCATATCTGGACATGAAGCCGGAAACATTTTCCCGTACCTTAAAAAAATTCAAACAAAGGGGGTTTGAAATTAACAAAAATAGCGTCATTATGCCGAACGTGACGGCATTATGTGGTTTTTGCGATTCCGAAACAGCCTCCTCCTGCGCCCGGCACGGGACATCTGATTGCCCAAACCCAGATTGCGTGCCGGATGATATGATCGAAATATAAGGTGTTACCCGTTAAAATTTGGCGGCAATCTGGAACCAGAATTTTGTCGTATCCGTGGCAAAAGCATCTGCATTATAATTGGCGTATTTCAACAAAAGAGTGTAGCGATCAAACAGTTTTTTGCTCAGCGATATATCTATTTCCGAACCATAATCGATGCTGCCAACATCGGATTTAAAATCATGATAGACGATTGTGAATTTTATCCCGTCAAATGGGCTCTCGGTTCCCTTGACGGCGTAGGAAATATTACCGTAAAAATCCCTTAAGCCATTGACAGGCGTGGCTAGAAATTTATCCGCCCAGCCGTTAAATTTATGCAAAGTTGCCAAAGGCGTTTGAAAAGCATATTGACCGTTGTCACTGCCTAACGTTTCCAAGCCAGCCTTAACCGCCAAGCCTTTAAATATAACGCCGGCTTCTGCGGCGTAATAGTCCGCAGAGAAATTTACAGGATTTGCCTTATAATCTGATTGTGCGGCATATTCCGCGCTATAGATAATTTTCGTATCCGGGTTAATTTTATGGGTGCCGCTTGCGCGAATACCAAATGTTTTGGAATTTAAATTTTTTAGAGCGATATTATCCAAATCGATCAGATAGCCATAACCTTCAATGTTTACCCCCTTGATGCCTTTGTAGTTTGCATTAATAACGTGAGTCTTGGTCTTCAGGTCCCCCATCGGATGATCATTGCCAAAGATGCGGTTTACATTCCACACATAACCATATATGGTGGTTAATCCTTCAATCGAATTATTGATGACGGCAACAGAATCAAAAGTTTGATCATTCTGACGCCAGCCTACGGTGCCAACGAAACGTTGATTGCCGATATTGATGGCCTGGCGACCGACAGCAATTGTATTTTCCTTGATACCTGTATAGGCCAGATAGGCTTGGTTGACTTCTGTATGGTTGGCATCAACTATCGCGGGATAGGCTGTTTTTCCGTTAATGGCATTGTTATAATCGCCGCCAAATAACTCAGCGGAATGCTCAAATTCTATCACGCCGGAAAAGCCTTTATATGTTTCTGTTTTATAGCCCAATTTTGTACGAAGCGTTGAGGCGTTGGCGTTGTTTGCAAAGCCTGCTTGATCGACGAACTCATAACGAAGGCGCAAATCGATGGTGGCTTTGCCGCCGGTAATCGCGCCAACGAGGTCGGTCTCTTCTTCCTTGCCTTCATCAGCATGAAGGGCAGGAGATAACATCGTGATTAAAAATATGCTTCCGAGAAATTTTTTTGTGATCTTGTTATATGAGATAGCCATGATATTTTCCTTTGTTGCGTTCTATCTCGTTGGTCATACGCCTTATGAAATTTAAAAGTTTGACGGAGGTCAAATTTTTCTATTATTTGGCCTTTCATCCTTCACTCTCGTGCAGGCAGCGCGCAATAATATCTGTCTCTTGGGGAAAATATTGATCAAATACCGTTGCCACGGCTCGCCGAAAAGGCAGGCCTTTTTTTGATAGCGAGAAGCTTGTTTTATTTTGGGTGAGAAAGCCTTGCTCAACAAGTTTGTTAAGGGCTAAGAATTCATCATCAAAATGCGCTGCCATGCCGTGTTTCCGGGAAATTTCCCAAGGATCAAATTTGGCATAACACATTAATTCAGAAATTATATCCCGGCGCATTAAATCATCTTTGTTGATCTTAAGCCCCTTTTTTACCGGAATATTTCCCGCAGAGATTTCCTGAAAATATTCCGGGAATGATGGTGTATTTTGGGCAAAACCATCAGGAAATGAGCCAATTGAGGAAATGCCCAGGCCAATCATGGTTGTTGCAGAATCTGTTGTATAGCCCTGAAAATTTCTTTTCAGCCTTCCGCTGTTTTTTGCCCTTACTAAAGCATCTTCCGGCAGTGCAAAATGATCCAAACCAATGGCTTCATAACCTTTTTCCAGCAATGCTGCGCTGCAGCACTCGAACATTTCCTTTCGTGCCGATTGTTTTGGAAGGTCATTTTTTTTGATCATCTTCATATGTTTTTTGACCCAGGGAACATGGGCATAGCCAAATAACGAGATTCTGGATGGCCGATAAAGCAACGCCTTCTGTATGGTATTTTTCATTGATTTTAGCGTTTGCCGCGGCAAGCCATATATTAGATCAAAATTAATATCATCGATGCCATGCTTGGTGAGCCAACCAAGGCATTTTTCAATTAACGCCTGTGATTGCCGGCGATTAATCGCTTTTTGGACATCAGGATCAAAGTCCTGAATTCCCATGCTCACGCGGTTTACGCCGCAGTCCGAATAGACCCTGACTTTTTCTTCCGATAATGTGCGGGGGTCAATTTCCACAGCGATTTCTGCATGAGGGTCAATGTTGAATTTATCTTTTATGACGGACATAATCGCCTCGAAATTATCAGGCTGCAGAATAGTCGGCGATCCGCCGCCAAAGTGAATATGGCTGACTTTTTTCTTGCCGGTTATTTTCGATATTAATGCGATTTCTTTTGTTAAATACGCGACATATTTACTGATTGTTTCATTTTTGTTGGATACCGTCATGAAACAGCCGCAAAACCAGCATAGCTGATGGCAATAGGGTATGTGTATATAAAGACTTATGGCGTCGCTTTCATTGAGGGACGAGAGCCAGTGCCGATAGGTAACAGTGCCTAACTCTTTAAACTCTAAAGCCGTTGGGTAGCTTGTATATCTGGGCAGTCTTTTTATTTTTTCTTGCGAAGTCATCGTTGTCCATATTCCTGCTGTGCAATAATCAATCTTTCCAATTTCATGAATATGATATAATGAATTTGGGAGGGTAAAAAATTGATCTAAGTTAACCTTTGGGCGTTATCTAGCAACGACGTGCATTTATTATTCTCTAGAGGCTTTAAGTTGATAATATAGATATGATGTGATCACAAATGTTAAGTGATGGATGGGTTAGAGAATATAATTATGTTGAAGATATTGATTGTAGAAGGCAATACGCAAAAAACACGTGATCTGATGGTGGCGAAGGGTTCCTGCACTCAAAGCGATTTATATATCAGAAATTTGCATTTTCTGAAGCCTGATATTGCCTGTGATGTTTATATGGCGGCGGATGAGGGGGCTGCGCTGCCAGAGGGCAGGGACATTGACTTCTATGATGGTATCATATGGACGGGGTCATCCCTGAATATTTATCAATCAGATCCGGCCAGTATGCGCCAGATTGATTTTATGAAAGGTTGTTTCAGGCAGAAGGCAAAGATTTTTGGAAGCTGTTGGGGGCTTCAGGTGGCTGTGGTTGCAGCCGGAGGAGAGGTGGCAGAAAACACCAAAGGCAGAGAGATCGGCATTGCCCGCGATATTCAGCCGACGGCATTGGGCCGGGTGCATCCGCTCTATCATAATAAGGCGGGACCGTTCGATGCTGTCGCCGTTCATTTGGATCATACGGTGCGGTTGCCAGAGGGGGCAACCATATTGTCAGGCAATGACATGAGCCAGGTTCAGGCATTGGAAATCAGGCGCGGCGAAGCGATTTTCTGGGGCGTGCAATATCATCCTGAATTTGATCTCGACTATATGGCCGAACTGCTGCAAAAATATAAAAGAGTTATGGTCAAAGAAGGGCTATGTCCTGATGTTGCGGCCGTGGATAAATTGTCGTCAGACTATCATGCAGCACAAAATGATAAAAACCGCGATGACATCAGGCGGGACTATAAAATGGAGGCAGATGTGCTTGATCCCTGTTGCCGATTGCAGGAAATCAGCAATTGGCTGAATTTTGTTGAACAAGGCAGCAGACGAAAATAGGACGCATTGGCTTGCGTTAACATATGGGCCTGACCCTGATCATCTTTCTCTGAATGATGTGTCCAGCGCATTATTGATCGGTTTGACCAGATATTGTAACAGGGTTTTCTTGCCCGTTCGGATATCGGCGACCACGGTCATGCCGGCGGTAATCCGGTTGGATTTCGGGTCGGTTCCAATGTAATCCTGAGGCAGTCCAACGATACCTTTAAAATAACTTTCCCCCTGTTCATCCATGAATGATGAGGCGGAAATACGGGTAAGTTGACTTGTGATGCTGCCGTAGCGGGCGTAATTATAGGTATCTATTTTAACCAGGACTTCGGTACCGATTGCCATATGGCCAATATCACGGGGCGATATCCTGACTTCCGCGATGAGCGTATCCGACAGGGGAACGATTTCAGCCACAATATCTCCGGGCGGGACCACGCTGCCGACTGAGCGATATTTTAGGCCCTTGACTATACCATCCGCCGGCGCGACGACAGCCAGTCTTCTTACTTTGTCATTCAGCTGGCGCAGCTGGGCAGAGACTTGCGCCCGCTCGCTGCTTAACGCATCCACCTGGAGTAGGCTGTCATTACGAAGTTTTTCGTCCAGAGCCACAAGATTACCGGTGACTTGAGCGATGCTGGCCCGGATGCCGGCTTTGCTTAACTTGATGTTATTCAAGTCGCCTTCTGATTTATTATGGGCGCGTTGAATCTCCAGCAGTTTAATTTTTGATCCGAGCCCCTTATCGGTTAATTCCTGGCGCATGGCCATTTCTTCGGTGATAATGTTCAGATTTCTTTGTTCGGTTTTTTCCTGCCGCTCTAAAAGCACCAGTTCATTTTCCTTTTCGGCCAGCTGGGATAAGATGACATTCCGCTGGGCCGTGCGGGAACTATTCTGCTGATTAAGAACATCCCGTTGATCCTGTACCAGAAGTGGATAGTCTTTTTCATAAGTCGTAAAATTTTCTTGCTCGCTGCCGTTATTATTTTGGGCAAAAGACTTTAACCGGGCGATTTGTAATGTTAAGGCGATATGCCGCGCCTTGATCCGATCAAGATCGGACAGGGCCGCTGCCCGGGCCATGGTCAGGATAGTTTGGCCTTTTTTGACGTTATCCCCCTCATTAACCAGAACTTCTGAAACAATGCCGCCTTCCAAATGCTGTACGGGTTTTACGCTAGAGGCCGGACGGATCTGGCCTATGGCGATGCTGGTTTCATCCAATGTGGTGACGGCGGCCCAAATAATCAGGCCGAATATAAACAGGGAAATAATGCCGATTGTGGAGACGATAGCTTGCGGCGGACCGGATTCTTCCAGAAGAATTGCGCGCGACAAAAAACGGCTGTAATAGCTGACCGGCTTTGGCTTTTTCTGACCGGCGAGTTCTGTGGCCTTTTCCACAAGCTGCTCAAGTTTATTGCCACCCGTGGTGAGGAGAGATCGGTTATCATCCAATGTCATGCGGGCATTATTTTTCTGGTTGTCTTTTTCGCTATCACTCATAGTCTGCCTCTATAATTCTGGAAATATTTCATCAGGTGTGCCAAATTTTTGCACCATACCATTTTCTAAAACCAATACTTTATCCGCCATTTTTATATGGCTTGGACGATGGGAAACCATCAGGATTGTCGTCTCACCCTTGATGTTTTTTAAGGATTCCATAAAGGCGGCATCCCCGTCAAAATCCAATGTTTTAGCGGGCTCATCAAGCAGCAGGATGGGCGATTTTTTGAGATAAGCCCGGGCCAGTGATATTCTTTGCTTGAAGCTGCTCGGCAGGCTTTGAATGGATTGATCGCCAATCCGGGTATCAAAATTATATTCAAGGGCCGCAATATCATCCATAACATTGGCTTTGATACAGGCTTCGGTCAATTCCTCATCCGTTGCCATCGGCTGGACGAGCCGTATATTTTGGGCAATGGTGCCGTGGAAAAAGTGAGATTCTTGAGGGACATAGGCAATAGAACGCCGCAAGGTGATAGGGTTGATCTGCCGGATATCCATGCCGTCCAGAATGACCTGTCCCGCTTGGGGGCGGTTCATGGACAAGAGCAGTTTAAGAATCGTTGATTTGCCGGACGCATTATGACCGATGATCGCCATCATTTCCCCGGGATTGACCTTAAATGATGTCCCAAGAAGGGCGGGCTCTGCATTTGGCCGATAGCGAAAACTGACACGGTCCATGACGATATTGCCGGAAAATTCTCTGTGGGCAAGATTGGACGGGCTCGGGTCATCTTCAGATTTTATTTTTATCAGCTGGTTGATTTGTTTGACGCTGTTGATGGTTTGTTCAAGCTTGGTCAACGTCAGGAAAAGGCTTTGCAGGGGCGATAAAACGCGCCATACTAGGGCCATACAGGCAATCAGGCCACCAACGCTCATATCTCCGTTCAATATTCTTAAAACACCGAAACCAACGGTGGCAACACCAGCGCCCATCATGATCGCCTGCGCCAGACTTTGCATCAGCAGGGATATCTGCGAGGTGCGGAAATGGGAATAGGCCGCATTGGCGGATAAATGCCGGAAACGGTCGAGCCAGGATTGTTCCGAGGCGGTCTGCTTGATGGTTCGCAGGTTGGACATGCTTTCCACAAGAAAGCCATGCCTTTCAGCCTTTTGCTTGCTTGATTGCGCGACATTTCGTTTCATGGAGGGCAGCATTATGAAGGCGACTAGGCCGAAAACGCCCATCATCACGATGGGAATATAGGCGAGGCTTCCACCTAATATTGCTATGATGGCCAGGAAAAGAACCACAAAAGGCAATTCAAGCACAATATTGACCAAGGTACCGGTAAATAGTCCTTTGATGGTATCAAATTCTTTCAATCTGGAGACCTGGGCGCCAATGGGGGATGATTCTGTCATAGACGGCGGCAGGGACAGTAATTTCTGGAGCGTTTTGTTGGTGATAATATTTTCCGCCCTTGCCCCAAGATAGGCGACAAATTTTGAGCGGATGATACGCATGATAATTTCACATAAAATGGCAAAGCCAATGCCGCCCGCCAGATAGGCGAGCGTTTCACTGGATTTTGACGGGATGACCTGATCATAAATTGCCATGATGAATAGGGGGACAAGCAGGGCAAAGATATTCAGGATCAATGTCATGGCAAAAAGCTGTTTTATGGTACTTTTAAAACGCAGCACCAGATTGCCCACCCAGTTTTCTTCAGGTTTTTCCTGCTTTTTCTTATTGGTTTGCGTGCTATATTCAGAGGATATGAAATAAGCTTTCCCTGTGATGGATATGTCTTCAAGAAATTTTTCTGTCCGGTCCACACTGTCAAATATGCGGATGCGGTCCTCTTCCCGTGACAGAATGACGATAGGACGATTGTCCTGATCAGCAAACAGGCAGGGAAACAGCCGCTCATCAATTTGTGAAACGCAGGCCGATGACTGCACCGTTTTATAATGCAGATGGGCCAAAGTGTTTCTGAACTCCGTCAGGTCGAGACTATCGGCGAAATGCGGTAATGCTTCAAATAATCCCCTTATATCGCCGCGCCAGCCGAGCGCGGTCAACAACGGAATAAGACATGAGGCGAAGGGCGATTTCGCGCAGAAGGAACCAATTTCCCCAGTCTTTAAGGCGTTTTTCATTTGAATGGTTTCGGACATTGAAAGCTTGACGCCTTCTTGCATGCGATGTTCAAGCCCGTCAATTAATTTTCGGGCTGGCCCTTTGGGCGTATTTTTTTTATTGATGGCCGTTTGTCCGGTCATGTCTTAACCCCTTTGGCTTGGGTCGGGCCGGCGGCTGTTTTTTTCACGGCCTTTGGAGGGGGCTGTTGAATGAGACAACCTTCTTTCAAATCATATTGCTTATCTGCCAAACGCAGCAGGGAAGGGCGATAACTGACCAATATAATGGTTGCCGTGCCTTTAAGCCGTTCAATCAATTTATGCAGGTCATTGTCGGCTTGTGTATCCAATCCTGAATTGGCTTCATCAAATAAAATGACATCCGGATGGCAGGCAAGAGAGCGGGCAATGGTTATCCTCTGCGCAATGCCAGTTGGTATTTCGCTTTGCGCGCCATCGCCGATTACGGTTTCATAGCCATCGGGCATGCGGGCCAATATCTTATTTAATTCAAGCATTTCAGCAATTTCAAGGGCATCATCAATATAGGCGTCACCGCGAAACATGGTCAGATTATCCAGAATAGTTCCCCGGAACATGATCGGCCGCTGGGGCAGATAAGCAATGCGCGCGCGCAGGCTGTCCGTTGAGAATGCCTGGGGGGACTGCCCATTGATCAATATTTCCCCTGCGGTTGGCTTCAGTCCGCCCATCAAGGCCCAGAGCAGAGTTGATTTGCCCGATCCGTTGCCGCCCCGAATACCAATGGTGTCACCATGGTTTAGTTTCAGGCTAATATTGCGGAGAATTTCCTTGCCATCCTCTTCATAGCGAAAGCTGACATTTTTCATCTCTATGGTATTAACTGTGTCAATGGCACTGGTTTCTGTGGTGCGTTCCAAAGCGGTGTTGTTAATATGATGTAATTTTTCCTTGGCGATCTGGATATGCTGGAATCTTGTCCATATGCCCAGTGCCCTGAGCAAGGGTTGAACCGTTCGTCCCGCCAGCAAAGTGCTGGCCGCCAGTGCCCCCATGGTAATTTCATTGTTGATCACCATGATACTACCGATACTAACCACGGCAACCATGGTGATCTGGGAAAAGATAGTGCCGATACCTTGTGACAGACCGCTTAGGAAAATAACCTCATGGGAGGATTTGGAGCAATTTTCCATCAGCTTTTCGTAACGCCGTCCCATGAGATTTTCCATGGCCATGCCCTTGATGGAATGTATGCCGGACAATATTTCGATGATAAAGCTATATCTGCGGTCTTCCCATAATGTGTCATTTTGAAGGGCCTCTTTCAGCCGCACGCCAAGGATGAAAGCTACGCCGCCCAAAATAAACAATAACAGCAGCGGGATGATAAGTAAGGCGCCGCCGATATAGCCCAAAAGCCCCAGAAACAGAAATACGAATGGCAGGTCAACCAGCGCAAGTCCGGCTTGGCTGGAATAGAAGTCTCTTACAGAATCAATTGATGACATACGGTCAAGATGCACGCCGGGAGAGACCTTCTCCAATTCCTGCAGGTCTGCCCGCAGCAGTTTTTCAACGGCTGCGCAGCCCATATCATGTTCATATTTTGCACCTATCCAACCGGATAAATAAGCCCGTGCGGTGCGCAGTAATACATCAATGATCAATACAATGATCAAACCGATGATCAGCAGGGATAATGTCTGCAGGGCAACGTTGGGGATAATTCTGTCATAGACTTGCAATAGGACCATTGGCAGGGCCAACGATAGAATATTCATGAATAATGAGGCAACCAGAATATCAGGTCTCATTATAGGAACAAACTTTAACGGGGTATTGGGCCCAGAATCTAGGGCCGGATTCTTTGCACTATGTATACTGGATGTAATCATCTTATTTCTTTAAACTTTTTCCTGTAATTTAGTGTGCTTAAAATTCAGATTTATCACTTGTTTTATTAAATATCTTATCAAATACCACTGATACGATGATTGAGTTGAATAATGGTTAATTTTTCTGAGGTTGTGTCAACTAGTTCAAATTTTATGAAAATTAAAGGGGAGTTTTATTATATAACCATCTGAAATTTATATGTTTTTTACCTGAAAGATTAACTCGGGTTAACCATAGACTGCAAGGGTTTGTTTATCATTGCCTGTTAGAATATTAATTGGGCGATAGTGCAATGTGATCTTGCGGGACGCCTTAATGCGAAATTTTTATTTTGACCGGAGAATGTGACTATGGCGGACAGTAATCAGAAGAAGGCTGATGGAAATAATTCTGATATTGAGTTAGACCCTGTTGTTCAGGGCGCAAATCGTGTGCACGAGATGCAGGAACAGGAAGGACGCCTTGACACAACCGGTAAAGGAGAGGACACGCAAGATACGCAAACACGCTCAAACATCCATCTGGGTGGGCGGCAGTCCGAGGGTAAAAATGCGCAGATGGAA
>Ga0316204_10003784_pt1 | contig 29128 bp, 31 predicted proteins | sample 6monrhotite_MG_2_FD_205661 | JGI IMG/M metagenome (GOLD analysis project Ga0316204, IMG submission 205661) | Microbial mat bacterial communities from mineral coupon in-situ incubated in ocean water Damariscotta River, Maine, United States -... | ecosystem: Environmental > Aquatic > Marine >...
CGATTTGTGATCGCTTGAACGGCACCCCCAGAAAGTGTCTGGGATGGCGAACCCCAACCGAAGCCTTCAGAGAAGAACTGATGAAACTGAGATAGCGGAAACCGTCGCAACGACCCTTGAGAATCCACGACTAAAGCCGTACCCGTCGCAGCCGCAGTGCATTGCTAATGACGGAGACCGAAGACAGGCTCATCGCGGCGGCGGCGATCATCGGCGACAGAAGAAGGCCGAAAAACGGGTAGAGAATACCAGTCGCGATGGGCACACCTGCGGTATTGTAGGCGAAGGCAAAAAACAGGTTCTGCTTGATGTTTCGCACGGTTGCCTTCGCCAATCGGCGCGCACGCACGATGCCGACAAGATCACCACCCAGAAGGGTGATGCCAGCGCTTTCCACGGCAACGTCGGCACCGGTGCCCATCGCAATGCCCACATCAGCCGCCGCCAGGGCAGGGGCATCGTTCACGCCGTCTCCTGCCATGGCGATCTGGGCGCCTTCCTGCCTGAGGGAGTCAACCAATGCCTTCTTGTCTTCTGGCAAGACGCCTGCGTGAACCTCATCAATACCCAACCTTGCAGCGACGGCTTCGGCGGTTTTCTGATTGTCACCGGTTGCCATTATGACCCTGAGTCCGAGGCGGTGAAGGTCCTTGATGGCACCTGCCGTGGACTCCTTGATGGGATCGGCAACAGCGACAATGCCGGCAAAAGTGTCGTCTACTGCCACGAGCATTGCAGTCTTTCCGGATTCACGAAGGTCGTCCGCGGCAAATTCCGCAATCGAAGCGTCAACGTTGATCTCTGTCATCATGGCGGGGTTCCCAAGTGCCACGGCGCGGCCGTCTACAATGCCTTTCACGCCTTTGCCCGTCACGGCTTCGAACTCCTTTGCCTCCGGAAGCGTCATCCCCCGGGCCAGCGCACCGTCGACAATTGCTTCTGCAAGAGGATGTTCAGAGCCCCGTTCCAGCGCCGCAGCCATAGTCAGCAAATCAATTTCGGTTTTGTTTCCCGTGGGTACCACATCTGTCAGCTTGGGACGCCCTTCGGTGAGTGTTCCGGTCTTGTCAACGATGACCGTATCGACACGCGCCATGCGCTCCAGTGCTTCGGCATCCTTGATCAGGACACCCGCCTGTGCCCCGCGCCCTGCTGCCGTTGTGATCGAAATGGGCGTCGCAAGTCCCAAGGCACAGGGGCAAGCAATAATAAGGACGGATACGGCTGCCGTTACAGCGAAGCCGAGCGCGGGATCGGGCCCGAAGAATAGCCAGACAAAGAAGGATGTGATCGCAATGACGACAACCGTCGGAACAAAGACGGACGATACCCGGTCCGCCAGACCCTGGATCGGCGCGCGCGACCGCTTTGCACCGGCAACCATGTCCACGATCTGGGACAGGACTGTGTCTGCCCCAACTTGTGTGGCCTGGATCGCCAAAGTGCCGTTCTTGTTGATCATGCCGGCTGTAACCCGGTCGCCTAGTGTCTTCTCGACCGGCAACGGCTCTCCGGTGATCATGCTTTCGTCGATGGATGAATGCCCTTCGAGCACTTCGGCATCGACGGGTATGCTGTCGCCGGGGCGTACCCGCAACATGTCACCCTCAAGAATGTGTTCGAGAGGCGCGTCATATTCCGTCCCGTCCGGCAGGATACGCCGCGCCGTTTTTGGTGCGAGATCGAGCAATGCACGGATGGCATCACCCGTCCGTTCGCGGGCGCGCAACTCGAGCACCTGACCGACAAAGATCAGCGCAACGATCACAACTGCAGCTTCGTAGTATGTCCCGACACTTTGGCCGTTTCGATACGCTTCGGGGAAAATGCCGGGCAGGAATGTTGCGGTAAGCGAATAGATATAGGCAGCCCCGACGCCAAGCGCGATCAGGGTCCACATGTTCGGCGATATATTCCTGATCGATTCCCACCCCCTTTTGAAGAAGGGAAGAGCCGCCCAGAGAATGATCGGGGTTGCGAGGACGAATTCGATGTAGACAGCCGTCTGATGTCCGATCCATTCCCGCACCGGTAGGCCGACCAGTTCACCCATCGTCAGGATAACCAGCGGAACGGCGGCTGCCGCGCTGATCCACATGCGTGTTGTGAAATCGGACAACTCTTCTGACGGCTCGTCCGATGGAAGCATCGGTTCAAGCGCCATGCCGCAGATCGGACAGGAACCGGGCTCATCCTTCAGGATTTGCGGATGCATCGGGCAGGTCCATTGCGTGCCGGCCTCGCCATGTGCTGGCGTCTTTTGGGCGTTTCCCGACGCATAGTAAAATGGGTCTTTGCCAAACTTGATTTTGCAGTTTTCCGAGCAGAAACGAAAGACCTCTCCACCATACTCGGCACTGAGCGTGTCTTCGTCGAACTCGACGGTCATGCCGCAAACTGGGTCGGTCGTCGTATCCAGGTCTGAAGCGGTCGTGCCACTCGTGATGTCGTAATGATGTTTTTGGTGCGTGGCCATCTTCTAATCCCTATTTCCTAGGCAACTGGACACATAGCCCTTCCAGTTACTAGAGGGTCAAGGTTCTTCAAGCATTTCTGCGTATGAATTTGTATGAACCCGCCGATTTCGGGGGCAACCTTAAGTCCGTGTCAGCCCAGGGTCAGTATCATGTCTTCCGAAACGGACATTTTGGGAATATGCAGGTTCTCCGGTGCCGGACCCTTTCGAATGCGTCCTGCTGTATCGTAATGCGATCCGTGACACGGACAGAACCATCCTCCAAAATCGCCCGCTCCGTCACCAAGAGGTACACATCCTAGATGTGTGCAAACGCCAACCATAACCAAAAAATTCTCATTCCCCGGCACTGCTCTGTTTTCATCGGTGGCCAAGTCATCTCCGGATATGTTGGGATTTCTGGCGACGGTATCAGGAAGGGATGACACATCTTCCGAACGGGCCTGCGCGATTTCCGCGTCGGTTCTGTGCCGGATGAACACTGGCTTGCCGAGAAAACTGACAGTCAATTGCGTTCCGGGTTCCACACCGGAGATATCGACGCGGATCCGGGACAGCGCGCGGACATCTGCGGATGGGTTCATCTGATTGATCAATGGCCAGACCGCAGCCCCTACGGCGACCGCTCCCGTTCCGGCGGTAGCATAGTACAGGAAATCTCGGCGGTGTTGTGGTGTTTGTGTATCCATAATGATTCATTCTCGCAGCTTCCCGTCGGGGAAGGTCAATAGTAAAACAGGCAATCAAGGTTTTCATTTTGCTGACATATTCAGATTCATCAAGTCTCGGCTTTTCCCTTGCTTCGCCAGAGAGCGGCGACCAGCAACGGTGCGGCAGTCATCAATCCAAGACCGATGATGATCCACTCAGCAGCGCCGAAATCTCCCGACATGGCCTCTGCTCCAAAATGCGCAAGCAGGAAACTCGCTGGAAGAATACCGGCAAGTGTTGCGATCAGGAATCGCCAAAGGCGCAGTCGGCTGAGACCGGCAGCGTAGCTCATTGCGTCAAACGAGATGAAGGGTAAGAGGCGAGACGCAAACACTGTCAACATCAACAGATTTTGAGAGCCCAATAACCCAAAACCGGCCTTATCCCCAAGCCAGCGCTCGACGTGGTCACGCCCAATATAGCGGGCGATGATGAATGCCACGAGTGCGCCCAGCTCCGACCCAATGGCGACATAGACGGCTCCGGCAACATGACCATACGCCGCGCCGCTCACCATTGCAATTGGCGCACTAGGAATGGGGCTTGCAACAATGGAAGCCATCATAAGCACAACAATGAGCAGGGGTCCCAAAGGGCCAGCACGCTCTATCCAGACCTCGATAGTCTCGCGGGTTATCGCTGGGCCATATCCCATTGCCCATCCTGCGATCAGAAGCGCAGCGAGTGCGACAACCAGCCAGAGCCCGACAGGGCGGAGGCCCGACGTACTACACTGCATAAAGCACAATCAGGAACAGAGCTGCGGCAACGTCAAAGACGACACAGAAGGGAATGTACCAGTTGGGCACGCGGGCACCAAACTGCTGATTGTGGTGCAGCATATCCCATCCTGCATGCAATGTCAGGGCTAGTGGAATGATGCTCCAATGTAGAAACACACCTGCAAATGCAGCAACGCCGAAAAGACATGCAACGAATAGCTCAGTCAACATGGTCTTCAGGCTGTTCGATTGGGCACCAAAACCGATATATGCCCCCCCGATCAGACTGAGCGTAACGGCCGCTAGAACAATCGACTTTTCTTCGGGCAAGAACAAATGCACAGGCGCAAAGATGATAAATAACAACCCTCCGGTAACGATGGGACGGTCAATGTGCACTTCGAATGTCATTTCGAACCTTTCAGAGGACTAGACTTTGCTCCTAATGGTTCCCGTGAGTGGAGGGTCAAGATGTTTATGCGTCAAGTAACGGTGAACTGCCCCATCATGCCGCCGTCTTCGTGTTCCAGAATGTGGCAGTGATACATGTAGGGCGCGGTAGAGGAGGCAGGTTTATCGAATTTCATCGCAAGCTCCACTTCACCGGCCACCAGTACGGTGTCTTTCCACCCTCGGTTCTCTGCGCGCGGTGGTGTTCCGTTTTCGGACAGGACCTGAAACCGCACGCCGTGAACATGGAACGGATGCATCATCATGTCGCCGCGAACAACCCAACGCTCGATGCTCTTGATTTTGGCGGAGAAATTAAGGGTGTCCTGATCGTATGGCGCGCGATTGATCGAAAATCGGGACGCAGACCGTGACATCATCATCCCCATTCCCATCGACATATTGAGAGACAGACGTCGAACAGGCGCGTCATGGACCAAAAGATCAGGCAGTCGTCCGCCCAGACTGTCGGGCAAGGCGTCAATGCGCACGGGAAGGGTTGTGTCGACGGCGAAAGGCAGCACCGTAAATGGACTGCCAGAGCCTCCGCCCCCCATCATCCCGCTCATGGCCGAATTTGCGATATCGTCGGACATCAGGACACTGTCCTGCCCGTTTGTGAAATCCACAACTATTTCTGCGCGCTCTCCCGGTGCAAGGGTCAGGCGGTTTAGCGCTATCGGTAGATCCAGGAATCCGCCATCTGTTGCGATGAGATGAACGGGCCGGTTGTCAGACATGGACAGACGGTAAATCCGCGCATTCGAGCCGTTGACAATACGGCATCGCACGACCCCTTTCGGTACCGCTGCGGATGCGCTGACCTGCCCGTTGACGACCATTGTGTCGCCCAGAAACCCGTTCATGGATTGGTGCATTCCGACATCGTATTTCAGCCGCCCGCGCCAGTTGAACTGACGGTCCTGCAATACAAGGGTCAAGTCATCAACCCCATAGGTGGACGGCAAACCACGGTCATCATCCGTGCCATCGGTCACCTGCAGAACACCCGCCAGCCCCAGCATAACCTGTCGTGCTGTCGCGCCGTGAATGTGGCTATGGTACCAAGCCGTTGCGGGTGGCTGATCAAGTTCCAGCACCGGCTTCCAAGTGTCTCCCGGTGCGATGGCCTGATGCGGTCCGCCATCAAACTCACCGGCGACAAGCAACCCATGCCAATGCGCCGACATCGGTTCGCCAAGCGTGTTCTGCACCTCTGCCCGTGTCTCGACCCCGGTCTGAACCCGGATCGTCGGGCCAAGGTAGCCCTGATTGTAGCCGAAGGTCTCGCTGGCGACACCATCATTGAAACGAATCTTGCCGGTCTGGGCTTTCAACTGAAAGACCCGCGTTGACGTCGCATCAAGAAGGGGCGGGTATCCAAGTCTCTTATGAGACGCGGAGAGAGCAACCGCAGGCAGCACAACCGTTGCCCCAAAGCCGGCGGCATATCCAATCAGATCACGGCGGTTCATCAGCTTCACGTCAGATCAGTTCCCTTGGTAGGGCCGCCAGGGCTGACGCCGCGCTGATGATCGGTAAGCCGCCTGCAACCCATCCCGGCCCAGCGGCAGACCCCAACATGCCTTCGGATATGTCAAGAAAGCCGCTATAACCCGCCTGTCGGAGACTTCGCATGACACTGCCAGTCCGCCCGCCAGTCGCACAAATCAGCGCGACGGGCCGACCTTCGGCCGTTTCACGGGCTGCAAAAAGCCGCTGTGCGAAACGGCCCTCATGCAGGCTGATCGGCCAGGTATTTGCGGCAACGCCGGTGTCGGTCCATTCCTGTCGGGAGCGGATGTCGATCATCCTGATGAGGTCCTGTTGCAGACCATCAGCCGCCATTTCTGCCGACCAGACCTCGGCTGTCTGAGCGATCGCCGAGAATGGTGCGGCGGAGACTGCCAACATCGCAAGAGTTGCCCCGCGCCGCGTCAGAAAGAAGGCCATCGTGCGTCTCCATCAAGCTGGGTGTCGTGTTCTTGGCCGCTACTCGCTGTCACTGTCATGATGGCCTTCCGTGTCCGTATCACCTGAAGTGTCTTTCATCTTGCTCATACGTGTATCGGCATCTTCCATCTCTTCCTGAGTGATTTGACCATCGCCGTCCGCATCAAGGTGCTGGAAGCGATCCACCATACGCGCCCTGACAGCGCTCATGTGAAGGGCCTCGAACTCACTGAGCGTGAGCGCGCCATCAGAGTCCGCGTCAAACTCTCGCATTTTTTCAGCCATCTGCGCAGGCATCTCATGAGGCTGTCCACCGGACATCATCGTCGACATCATGTCGCGGTCCATCATGCCGCCTTTGCCACGCATCATGGATGCATGCATCTTCATCATTTTCTGCATCATCGGCATCATGTCACCACCCATCATGCCCATCAGCTTGTCACCATCGCCCATCGCCGTACCGGGCATTTTGCCCTTGTCAGCCTTGCTATCGTGAGCCCCTTCTGAATCCGCAAATGCTGCTTGTGAGACGCCAACGGAGATCACCAAGCCGAGCGCAAGAATTTTTGTATTTGTCATTTCTCATTCCTTTGAGTGATACGCCGGAAACATTGTAATCATAGCGCTTCGGTAAAAGGCCGGGGGAGGGTCCAATTTGTAATCATATGTCACAGTATTCGGTTACAAACGGTGACAAAGCAGCCTCTCACGATCGGCTCGGCGATTTGCTAGACAAGGGCTAACCCGCCTGTGGCCGTGAATCCATTGAGAAGGTAGATGATCAAATGACGCCTGAAATCGGTCATTTTGCGCTTGCCCTGGCTTTGGCCTTGGCGCTTGTTCAAAGTGTGCTGCCCATTATTGGTGCGGGGCGCGGAAACATCCTATGGATGCAGTCTGCAAGATGGTCCTCATTCGGTCAGTTCTTTTTTGTGGGCATCGCGTTTCTGGCGCTGATGCAAGCCTTCATCACCAGCGACTTCACGGTCAAGAACGTGGTCGAGAACTCCAACTCACTTAAGCCGCTGCTGTTCAAGGTGGCCGGCACCTGGGGCAGTCACGAAGGCTCCTTACTGCTGTGGACCCTTATCCTGACGGTGTTCGGGGCTGCCGTCGCCCTCTTCGGATCGAACATTCCTCTGTCGCTGAAAGCAAGGACGCTGTCGGTACAGGCCTGGATCAGTGTTGGCTTCCTGACCTTCATGCTGTTGACCTCCAATCCTTTTGACCGCGTTTTCCCACCGCCGGGCGACGGTCAGGACCTCAACCCATTATTGCAGGATGTCGGGCTCGCCATGCACCCGCCTCTACTCTACTTCGGATATGTCGGGTTCTCGATTGTCTTCTCGTTCGCCGTCGCCGCCCTGATCGAAGGGCGGGTGGACGCGGCTTGGGCACGCTGGGTGCGTCCGTGGACGCTGGCTGCCTGGATGAGCCTGACCGCAGGCATCGCGCTGGGGTCATGGTGGGCCTACTATGAGCTTGGCTGGGGCGGCTGGTGGTTCTGGGACCCCGTTGAGAACGTCAGTTTCATGCCCTGGCTGATGGGCACGGCCCTGCTGCATTCCGCAATCGTGACGGAGAAACGGGATGCGTTCAAAAGCTGGACAATCCTTCTGGCGATCCTGACCTTCTCTCTCTCGCTACTGGGGACATTCATTGTCCGGTCGGGCCTGCTGACATCTGTTCATGCGTTTGCGGTCGACCCAGAAAGGGGGCTCTATATCCTTGGATTGCTGGCCGTTTCGATCGGCGGTTCCCTTGCGCTCTTTGCCTGGCGCGCGCCAACCATGGAGCCCGGAGGCCTGTTCAAGCCGATCAGTCGGGAAGCGGGGCTGTTGGTGAACAACCTGCTGCTGGCCACGGCCACCGGCATTGTGCTCTTCGGCACCTTGTACCCGCTCTTCTACGAAGCTGCGACAGGCGGCGAAAAGCTGTCGGTGGGGCCGCCATTCTTCAATGCCTCCTTTATCCCCGTGATGCTGCCGCTCGTCTTTGCGATGGGCATGGGGCCTTATCTGTCCTGGAAACGCGCCGATCTGGCGGGTGTTCTGCAACGGTTGCGTTTCGTCGCCGTTCTGGCCGTGCTCGCGACATTGGTGATCTGGTACCTCGCCGAGGGCGGTCCGGTGTTGGGGTATCTCTCGCTGATGCTTGCGTTCTGGCTGTTTTTCGCAACTCTGCGGGAATGGGCGATGCGCATTAAGCTGTTTGAGGTGCCGTTCCCGGAATCGCTGCGCCGGGCACACAACCTGCCAAGATCGTCTCATGGGATGACACTGGCACATGCGGGGCTTGCGATGGCGATGTTCGGGTTCATTGGCTCGACTGTCTGGAAATCCGAGGAAATTGTCTTTGTCCGGCCCGGCACAGAGATCAACATTGCCGGGTTCGATGTCACCTTTGAAGGGGCCGAACGTGCCCGCGGACCAAATTACTTCGCGGATCGTGGCAAACTTCGTGTGGACCGGGGCGGGATGTATGTCACCGATCTATTCCCGGAGCGGCGCACCTATCCGGTTGCGCAAACCACCACTACAGAGAGTGCCATCAGGTCCACATTGGCCGGTGATCTCTATGCGTCCATCGCAAATCCGGCGGCCGAAGACGAGAGAACACAAGGGTCCTGGACCCTGCGCATTCTGTATGAACCATTGGTCAACTTTATCTGGATCGGATCGGCGATGCTTGTCCTAGGTGGGAGTCTTTCGCTGTCTGACCGGCGATTGCGCATCGGGGCGCCCAGTCGCAAGGCGACAACGCTCGTAGCACTTTCTGCGGAGTAGGTATGGGGCGTCTACTCGCATTCGTTCCGCTGGCTGTTGCGGCCATTCTCGGTGGGTTCTTCCTGTGGGGTTTGAACCCGGACCGAGACCCGAACAACATTCCGTCGGTTCTGATCTCGCAGCCGGCACCCGAATTCGACCTAGCCGCTGTCGACGGGCTGGAAACGCCAGGACTTTCCCGCGCCGATCTGGTCGGAAACCCGGGGCCGGTCATCGTGAACGTGTTCGCCTCGTGGTGCGTGCCTTGCCGTGCCGAACACGGGGTACTGACCCAAATGGTCGAAAAGGACGGGCTGACGTTGTTTGGGATCAACTACAAAGACAAGCCGGAAGATGCGACGAAATGGCTGGCTGAGCTTGGCAATCCCTACGAAAGGATCGGGTCGGATCTGAGCGGAAGAGAGGGAATTGAATGGGGCCTTTCGGGCGTACCAGAGACATTCATTGTCGGGTCTGATGGGACTGTGTTGTTCAGATATGTCGGGCCTGTTGTCGGCGATGCGGCGATCTCCACTTTCACAGAAGCACTGGTTCAGGCTGGCGCGTTGATAAGGGGCCAGAACGGATGAGGAATATCACATTTGCGTTTCTTCTGCTGCTACCCGTGATGGCGATCGCGGTCGAGCCCGACGAGATGTTGCAGGATCCAGCTCTGGAACAACGCGCCCGCGAAATTTCAAAGGAACTTCGCTGTGTTGTCTGTCAGAATCAGAACATCGACAGCTCCAACGCCGGGGTTGCGCGGGACCTGCGCATACTGGTTCGCGAAAGGCTTGTCGCCGGTGACAGCGACAAAGAGGTCATCGCGTACATTCACGCCCGTTATGGCGATTATGTCCTGATGCGCCCGCCCTTGAATCGCGCCACTCTCGCGCTCTGGTTGGCGCCCTTCGTATTGGCTCTTGTTTCGCTGCTTGTCGGCTGGACGGTCATATCGAAAAGCCGGCGCAAGGCTGCAATATCGGGATTTTCCGTTGATGAAGAAGCGGAAATTGCGCGTTTCGTTGAAACCAACACGCCAAAGGGTGGTTCATGATCTGGTTCGTTTTCGCCCTGCTATCCGTGGTTGGTCTGCTTTTCATGGGGCTGCCGCTGCGCCATCAGTCGTCGCGGCGCCCCGATCCGGCTGATACGACAGATGCGGTCCTTATGGATCAGTTGGATGAGGTTCGGCATGACCTTGAGCGCGGCGTCATTTCGGGTGCTGATGCCGCCGCTGCAGAGCTGGAAATCAAGAGACGGATCCTCACGCAAACTCGCAGGTCTACTCAGTCAAGCGGACAACCGGGGCAAAGTGGCCGCTCGATAGTTATCCTGAGCGCTGTGTTTGTTCCGCTTTTCGCCACCGGATATTATGCCGTGATGGGGTCGCCGGAGATCCCCAGCGTTGCCTTTGCCGAACGTACCACTGAACGGCAGGAAGCGGCGAAAATCACCGATCTGACGGATCGCCTTTTTGACAGGCTCAATTCAGATCCTGAGGGTGGGCCATCGGAAGGCTGGATGCTGCTGGGGCAAACCTATTGGAAAATGGGTCGGTTTGCGGAAGCTGCCGATGCATTCCAGGTTGTCGCCCAGAGACCGGAGGCCGATTCATCAGTTTTCTCCATGCTAGCAGAGGTTTTGATCATGGCGGAACGAGGTGTCGTAACACCTGACGCGAATATCGCAATTGACAGGGCATTCGAAATGGAGCCCTCAAATCCTGCCGCCGCCTTTTACAAGGCAGTCTCGCTGGAGCAGAAGGGCGACGGCCCAGGGGCGCATGAAATTTTGTTGGCCAGGCTAGACGATGCTGACGGGTTCTACCCGTGGATGGAGAACTTTGTTGTCGAAGCCAATCGTGTTGGCGCAAAAATCGGCAAGGCTCCGATCTCGTTGGCTGATTATGCACCGATGGCCGGTGCGCCCGGCCCGACGCAGGAAGACATCGAAAACGCGCAGGACATGAGTGTGGAGGAACGAGAGGATTTCATCCGGTCGATGGTCGAACGGCTGGCCACGCGGCTGGAAGATGAACCTGACGATCTTGATGGATGGATGCGGATTGGCAATGCCTATTCGGTTCTGGGCGATACAGCGCCGGCAGTCACGGCGTTTGAACGCGCTGAAACTCTATTGCTGGAAGTCTCGGAAAACGATCAGCGTCGGCAAACTGTCCAAGACGCGTTGGAACGCTTGCGTCAGTAGTGGCCCGGCGCGATCCACCTGATACCAAAGCTTGCGAAAAGCGCATAATTGCTTGGCCGACGATGCGTTCGAAGTGACAATTGCAGTTGAAATCTCAATGCTGACAGGGTGTGAGGCAAGTTCAAGGCGCTTGGCTTAGTTGAAAGCATATCCTGTGCGGCCTTCTTCGCAGATCAGTTCGATGGCAGTACCTTCCGATCGACCGACCACGCGGCATCCTTCGGGGAGGATGATGTTATGTGCCGCATCACGGGTCACGGAAGGAGGCTCAAGTGAACAAAGCTTGCCCGAAGTCGACTGAACACAGCCCCCGAGAGCGAGGATGCCTGCAATTGAAACTCCAATCGTCAGCCGGATTCTAGCCCGCGCGCACCAGCTCCCGCTCGGGAACTTGGCCGTCCTGGAATTCTGCATCTACCGAAGCCTGATCCGGCTGCTCTTGCTTTGAACCGTGACACGATTTTCCCATCATCTTGAACATGATAACATGTGCACCAACGCAAAGTGCGATTGGTGCGAAAAGCCCTACGTTGGTCCACAGACCGGCAATTGTACCCCCGGCGACAAAGAAGGCAGCGACCGGCAACAGCATGACGGCACAACAGACCATCATGCCATAGTGCATCAGTTTCGATGACCCGGTGGATTTTTGACTTTGAGTGTCAGACATGTAGCTCTCCTGAAAATGCTCGTTCGTTTCTGCGACATTCCAGCGAGGTAAGGTCAAGGGTACATTCCGATACAATTGATCAGATGACAGTCTGCGAGTAGCTGTCCAGGTAAGTCAGTCAAGTTGCCAAATTCAGCGCATAAGACAGGACTGTCACGCCCGGGATCAGGGCCAAGCTGAAGAACAGGGCTATCTTCCTCGTTTTGGATTTGGTTGTGTCAGACGTCTCGCTTGAGTGTTCTGTCAGAACGGCCAGAAGCGCGATGAATGCGCCGGGCACAACGGCATAGAGATAAACGCCTGACATGTTTTCAAACATGAATGACCGCTCAAGCGTTGGTCCAACCACGCTCAATGCTGTTGCTCGGCTGCCATTGAACGAATCAAACAGATCAGCCGACAGCACATAAACCGCAATGTGAATACCGACGAAAGCCGCACTGCGCAGGATGCAATCGTTGAGAATGTAACTGACCGGCGCAAATCGAGACCGCCTCAGCGCGACCGATGCGAAAACGAACCCCAGATAGTTCACGAGGAAAACGACCGGAAGCCCGTTGGTCAGGACCTGCCGGAGAAACCGAGAAAGCGCCGCCCCATTCGCCAACAGCAAGGTCGTGAACCCTGGCGTTGCGAGGATGTAGGCAAGCAGAAAGGGCAAAATGCTTGTCAGGCTCAGGACGGATACATTCCAACAAAACCTGCCAAATGGTAAGGCCGGAGAAAAGCTTTGTCGGAACGTATTGTGGGAAAGCACGTCAGCCGTGTGTCGCGAAAACTTGCGTCGATCCGTCCATCAGCACAAGCAGCACATCATACGGTTCGCCTTGGGTGCCCATGCCAGGCGACCCCATCGGCATTCCAGGTGCCGTCACGCCGCGTGCCATCGGCTTATCGATCAACAACCGCTCGATGTCAGCCGCAGGCACGTGACCCTCAACGAAGTAGCCACCCACAGTTGTCGTGTGGCATCCGGCCAGTTCTGGCGCGATGCCGTGTTTCCGCTTCAGCACCTGAAGCGTGTCGTAGTCCACGTCCTCGACCGATGCCTTGAACCCGGCAGAGATCATCTCATCAACCCAAGCGCCACAGCAGCCGCAGGTCGGCGTCTTTGTCACCTGCAACGTCGGTGCGGAGGTTTGCGACAAAGCAGGCCCGGCCAAGACCAGGCAAAGTCCCGTAAGGACGAATTCGCGTCTGTTCATTTCAAACTCCTCAATTTCCTGCATTTATTACTTGGTCCGCATCCCAATGTCGATCGCCCACGCTGTTACATTTGGCTACAAACGCGGGATGGGCGTCCCTAGGTGATAGTGACTATATAGACGTTATGAGCGATCTGCCACGCATCTTGGTCGTCGACGACCATTCAGAGATCCGGAAGTCTGTCACCAGCTATCTGGAGCGGAACGGTATGTGTGCGTATGCGGCGGAAAACGCGGAGCAGATGGACGCAAGGCTCGCGGAAGCGAGTTTCGATCTGATAGTCCTCGATGTTATGATGCCAGGAGAAGATGGTCTCTCAGCGTGTAAGCGGCTGCAAAAAGAAGGGCACACTCCGATCCTGATGCTGACCGCGTTGGGGGACGATAATGACCGTATCGCGGGTCTGGATGGCGGAGCAGACGATTATCTCTCCAAGCCTTTTAATCCCAAGGAACTTGTGGCGCGGATAAATGCAATATTGCGACGGACACAACTGATCCCCAAACCAGAGAAATTTGCTGGGAAAACGGTGAAGTTCGCGCACTTGGAACTTGATTTCGACGGTCGTACCCTGATTGATCTAGGAGGCGGGCGCACGCAACTTACATCAGGTGAACTGAAACTTTTGACCCTTTTCCTGCAAAGGCCCAGGGCAGTCATTGGCCGCGACGAACTTCTCAAACTCAGCACCGGCCGGGTCGCCGGTCCATTGGACAGGACAATCGACAATCAGGTTAGTCGATTACGCCGAAAAATGGAGGAGGACGTATTGCGCCCCAAGATCATCGCGACTGTCCGGCACGGTGGATATAGCCTTTCCTGCGATGTCGAGATTTGCGCGTGAGCTTGTTACCGCGGACACTGCGTGCACAGATTGCAATACTGGTTTTGGGCGTTTTGGTTCTGGCGCAGGCTCTCAGTCTATGGTTCTTCGTTGATGAACGCTCTCTCGCCGTTCAGGCTGCCATCGGTGCCGAAGCCGCCGGACGCGCGGCAAATGTTGCAAAGTTAATTGAAGGCGCACCTCAGGAGTTGCATGCCCAGATCGTCCGCGCGGCAACATCACCACTCGTACGGTTCGATCTAACGGATGGGCCATCGGTGGCACACGGTCAACACGATGATGGTGGCGCGGTCGAGGCCCGGATAAGGGCATTGCTAGGAGAAAGTTACAGCCGTGATATCCGTGTAGAAGTCCATGAAATTGAGGGCGGTCTGCTGCCGCTGCCTAACTTGTCACCGGAAATGGCGGAAATGCACGCTGAGATGATGCAGGGCAGCCTTGCGGCCATCGAAATGGAGCTGTCCATTGCATTGGCTGGCGGGAATTGGCTCAACATCGCGACGCGCTTTGAAAGACCGCCACTGCAATGGTCGCGGGCATCCAACATATCTTTTGCGCTGACTGCCGGTCTTCTATTGGTTGCGAGCTTCTGGTTTATTCTGTCCCGATTGATCGGACCACTCGACACTCTCGCGACTGCGTCCGAACGTCTGGGGCGTGGTGCCGCCGAGGGCGACTTGCCAGTCATAGGGCCAAAAGAAGTGCAAGATCTGACCCGTGCGTTCAACATTATGCAGGATCGTTTGACGCGATTTGTCAGTGACCGTACCCAAATGCTTGCAGCGCTTGCGCATGACCTGCGCTCGCCGCTGACAGCTCTCAGGGTGCGTTCCGAGATGGTAGAAGAAGAAGACACGCGCGCATCTTTGGTGGCGTCTAGCGAAGAGATGCAGCGGATGGTCGATGCAACTCTCGATTTTGCCAAGGGTGTAGGCCAGCATGAAGAGGTCCAAACAATTGATCTGCACGATCTGATTGCCGATATGGGGTTGGACAAGGTTCAATTGAACAGCGACGGACCCCTGACCGTATCTGTGAAGCCAAGTGCGATGGGGCGCGCCATGAGAAATCTAATTGAGAACGCGATCCGCTATGGGAACGAGGCCAGGGTATCCTGGGAACAGGTGGGCAGTGAGGTAGTGATCGCTATTGACGATAATGGGCCCGGTATCCCCGAAAATCAGCTAGAGGCAGTCTTTGGGCCCTATGTCAGACTTGAGGCGTCACGATCACAAGAAACGGGTGGTCATGGTCTGGGGCTGTCAATTGCGCGAAGTATCGTCCTAGAGCACGGCGGTTCCATTTCGTTGAAAAATCGCGTTGATGCGGGGCTCCGCGCACTAATCACGCTGCCAATCAGGCCGGGTGCCGGCACCTCGCGACAAGAGGCACTTTCACCACGGAAGGCGCATACTATTACTAGCCTCAAACAACAATAATTTCCCAAGGTACGTATATGAAACGAAGACATTTTCTGACGTCTGTTGTTGCTCTTTCGGTGTGCGGAAAAATAGCATTTGCACATAGTGACGCAGAGCATGATCGCCGCATCGGGCCATCTGTCGTGCCTCCTGAGCAGTTACCGCGCGAAGTTGTGTATTCCGAGGCAAGCAAGCCGGGAGAAATACATGTTGATCCAAACCAGTTCGCACTGTTTTGGACCTTACCAAACAATCGGGCAATCAGGTATACCGTTGGAATTGGCCGAAGAGGACTCTATGAAGCTGGCGAATTCTATGTCGCGCGTAAGCAAAAGTGGCCCCGTTGGACGCCAACCCCCGCTATGATTGCCAGAGAGCCTGACCGATATCTGCGTTTTGCAGGCGGCGTTCCCGGTGGACTGAAGAATCCACTCGGTGCCCGCGCTTTGTATCTATATCAGTCGGGGCGGGGCGACACCTACTTGAGGATTCATGGCACAACGGATCCAAAGACGATTGGCCAACGTGTCTCGAACGGCTGTGCAAGGCTTACAAACAATCAAATCATCAAACTATATGAGAAGGTGCCACTCAACACGCGTGTTGTTCTGAAACCAATCGACGTATGATGGAAGTGCGCAGTTCTTTCTTCAATCGCGATACATATCATTACAAAATAGCAGACCACAGACTGTTCATGAAACCCAGCCAAGCGCGTAGTCTAATGCTTAGGCAGTTAACAACATGAGGTCATGTCATGTCCCACAAGCGAACAAGTCTAACGCGTCGTGCGTTCACGGCAGGAGCAGCATCAGCAGCTTTGACAGCCCCGTCTATATTGCGCGCACAAGAGGATCAAACCGGTGTACGAAGGAATATTTCGTCGTTTCGTACACACACCTGGCAGGATAGCTTTGATGCCTTGGGCAAGGGGATCAATATCGCTGACACCAATACCCGCGTGATGCAACACTGGACGGCCGATGGCGAAATGCGAATCTATCCAACGTCGGTTCCTCTGACCGACGAGCTGACGAAACGCGGTTACACGACAGTCACATTCAAAGATCCAAAACCAGACTGGACGCCGACGCCATCCATGCGCGAGCGGGACCCGTCATTGCCAGCTTATATGCCGCCTGGGCCAGACAATCCCCTAGGCGCCCGTGCTCTGCACCTAAGCTGGCAGTACTACAGGATTCACGGTACGCATGATACGCGTAAGATCGGGAGACGCTCCTCGAGCGGGTGTATCGGTCTATTCAAAGAGCAAATCATCGAAGTGTTTGACAGGACAGTGGTCGGCACGCAGGTCCGGCTGATCTGATGTCGAAGGCCGGCATCCTTATTGCGGCATTTTTCGTCGTCGGTGGCGCGATTGTTATCTGGCAGCAATTGCAGCCATCGCCTTCGATGCCCGGCCATACGATGACAACGCCTGATCTTTCGCAGACAGAAGAGGGCGCGCCAATTGCAGACGTGGTTATGCCTGCTAAGTTTTCAGCAAATGCCCAATTGGGAATGCGCGTTTATGATGGCGCTTGCGCTGCTTGTCACGGTGCAAATGCTGCCGGGCAGAATGGCGTGGCACCGCCTCTTGTTCACAAAATCTACGAGCCAAGCCATCACGGTGACGCCGCTTTTTTGCTTGCCGCGAAACAAGGTGTCAGAGCGCACCATTGGAGGTTCGGCAATATGCCGCCCGTTGAAGGTGTCACACCCGGCGATGTGAAGATGGTTATTGCATATGTGCGAGAACTTCAACGCGCCAACGGTATTAATTAGCAGGAATGACCAACATGAAAATGAAAATATGGATTGCCGCTATTGCCATCGGAACAACGGGCGTTGCCGCCTGGGCGCATTCAGGTGCAACGGGTGTTGTATTGGAGCGCATGCAGGGCATGAGCGCGATGGGGAAAACTCTCAAGACGCTTTCTCCTATGATGCGGGGCCAAGTTCCTTATGACGCCGATCTTGTCCGCAGTGAAGCTGACGCGATGGTCGGCCATGCCGGTGAGCAAATGACCCGACTGTTTCCCGAAGACTCGGGTGGCGGAGTATCCAAAGCGTTGCCGTCAGTCTGGGAAGAGAGCGAAGAGTTCGCGGCCCTCGCGGAAGAGCTCAAAACAGCCGCGGAAGGTTTGAAATTGAGCGCCGGTAATGGGTTGACCGCAGCGCAAAGCACTGACAGCGGGTCAATGATGGGCGGTACAACCGACGGCATGATGGGCGGTGGCGCTGCCTCAACGATGGGTGGAGGCATGATGGGATCGGACCAGCCCATGACGGCCGAGATGTTTGCAACTATGCCAGCCGACCGTGCGTTCGCGATGGTCGCCCAGACCTGTTCGGTCTGCCACCAGAAGTTCCGCAAAGAGGACAAGTGATCAGATGCGGGGGTGGCGTTGGATCATCGGTGCGGGGGTCGTTGGCGGAATCGGTGTTGTTGCGGCAACAATCGCCTGGCCGATCGGAACGCCAGTATTGAACCTGACCCTTGAAGGCGATGTCCAGCGGGGATCGTATCTGGCGCGCTCCAGTGGGTGCATTGCGTGCCACACCAACTTTGAAGGTGGCGCGGTACCATTGGCAGGAGGGGCTCCGCTCAAGACGGACTTTGGCACGTTCTATCCGCCAAATCTGACCACCGATGTCGAACACGGAATGGGAGACTGGACCGTGGAAGACTTCGCAAAGGCGGTTCGGCAGGGCATTTCCCCGGACGGAGACCCCTACTATCCGACCTTCACCTACCCGTTTTACGCAAACTTCACGGATCAGGACATTGCCGATCTGTGGGCCGCGTTCCAGACCGTGCCAGCCGTGAACGTGCCAGCCCCTGCCCATGAGGTGCCATTTCCGTTCGATCAGCGATGGGGGATGAAGCTTTGGCGGGCGGCTTTTCTGACGACGCCTGACACAGCACCAGAGGCGGACCGAAGCGATGCGTGGAACAGGGGCAAGCTGTTGGTCAACGGGGCGGCACATTGCTCTGCCTGCCACACAACGCGGAACTTTGCGGGCGCACGCATAGTTGCGGAGAGGTTTTCCGGCAACGACGCCTTGCCGGGAGGTGGCAAAGCACCTTCGATCCGGTCTCGCGATCTTGTGTCAGAAGGCTGGACGATAGACGATATGGCTTATGCATTGCGATCTGGCATAACACCTTCTGGCGACGTATTTGGTGGATCAATGGCCGAAGTCGTGCGCTACGGCACGGGCTTCCTGAGCGATGCAGACCTGAATGCGATGGCCACCTACCTGCTGGACAACAAATCATAATCTCGGGAACCCATGAATGATCTCGCTCAATCGCCGCCAGTTTCTGGCAACCTCCGCTGCGTTTGCCGGTCTGCCGGTCAGCGCGGGAGCCGCAGGCACGGCTCCCGCGACCCTGATTGCCCAACAAAGCGACGTGCAACTGCTGCCCACTAACTACAGCAAAACATCGCTTTGGTGCTTTGATGGCCGCTCACCCGGCCCGGAGATCCGCGTTGCCCAAGGGGGGCGTGTTCAGCGCAGACTGGTCAACCAGTTTTCGCAGGGCACCTCGACGCATTGGCACGGCATCCGCATTGACAATGCAATGGATGGCGTTTCCGGACTGACGCAGGATGCGGTCCAGCCGGGGGGAACGTTCGACTACGACTTTACCGTCCCGGACGCCGGCACCTATTGGTACCATGCCCACAATCGCTCATTCGAGCAGGTGGCCAGAGGGCTTTACGGTGCGTTGATAGTCGAAGAAGCAGATCCTCTCGATATTGATCGCGAGGAAGTTCTTGTCCTTGATGATTGGTTGATTGATCCCGCGACCGCGCAAATCAAAGATGACTTTGGAGCGCCGCATGATCTCAGCCACGCAGGACGCATCGGAAACCTGCTCACAACCAACGGAACCTTCAATCTTGGTCTCAGTGTACGCAAGAACGAAAGATTGCGCTTGCGGCTGATCAATGCCGCCAATGCGCGCAGTTTCCAGCTGGGTTTGGAGGGCCTAGATGGTTGGGCAGTCGCTTTGGACGGCATGCCTTTGACCACACCCGTGAGAGTGAATGGGGCTATTATTCTCGCTCCGGCCCAACGGATCGACCTGATCGTCGATGTGGTTGCGGATGTTGGTGGAACGGCCCATATCCTACAGTTCGGCCGGGAAGATACCTTCAGCCAGGTTGCGTTCGAGGTTGTTGAGGGGGGCACAACAAATCGCCGAAACGTGCCCTCGGCCTTGCCACCGAACGACCACAGGATGGTAGACCTGAAAGAGGCCACGACGCTCAGTCTCAGCATGGAAGGCGGTGCCATGGGGCGCATGAGATCCGCTTCCCTTGGGGGGGAGCTCAAGCCAATCGGCGAAATTGTTGACGCCGGGTTCTTCTGGTCGTTCAACGGCAGAGTGGACGGGATCGAAGGCGATCCCCTTGCGCGACTGGAGCGCGGCCAGAATGTGCGATTGAAAATGGTGAACGACACGGCGTTTCCGCACGCGATGCACCTGCATGGCATTCACTTCCACGAGATTGCGGAAGACGACGCCCTTGGGCCACTTCGTGACACGACACTTCTTGAGCGGGGTCAAACGCGCGACATCGCCTTTGTCGCGGACAATCCCGGCCAATGGCTGTTGCACTGCCATATGCTGTCGCATGCGGCTTCGGGCATGATGACCAAGATCGTCGTTGGATAATGGCGCGTTTTGGCTATCTTTGGTTGGGCGTTGTCGTTGCTGCAGCTGCTGGCACCGTGCTCTGGAGCCAGTTTGGCGGAACCAACGCTTCGGCGGGTAACGCCGACAGTTACTCAGTAGATGTCGCTGCGGGTGAAGTTCTATATGCTGAAAACTGTGCCGCTTGCCATGGTGTCAACCTGGAAGGGCAAGAAAACTGGCGCAGCCCGGATGAAGATGGGCGCATGCCAGCGCCGCCGCATGATGCAAGCGGACATACTTGGCATCACGCGGACAGAATTCTTTTTGACTACACCAAGATGGGTGGCAAAGCGATTCTCGCAGCGCGAGGTGTTGAATTCAACAGCGGCATGCCCGGTTTTGGCGACCAGCTGAGCGACGCGGAAATCTGGAACATCCTCGCATACATCAAATCAACATGGCCGGAGCGTGAACGTGCCGTACAAGCAGAGCGCACGGTCCAGGACATTGCCTCACAAGGAGACGGATAATGACAAGATTCTTGGCTACCACTGCACTATTGATGCTTCCCATCACTGCGATGGCAGACGGCATGGACGAAGATCGGATCAAGGAACTGGTGCTGGAAGCCATCCGCGAGAATCCAGGCATTGTGTTCGAGGCCGCCCAATTGTTCGAAGAGCAGCAACAAGCTTTGCAGGAGCAAGCTGCGGCGCAGGTTCTCGATACGGAAAAAGCCACGCTTGAAAATGATCCCAATGCGCCCGTTCTGGGCAATCCGGATGGCGATGTCACGGTTGTCGAATTCTTCGACTACAACTGCCCCTATTGCCGTCGGGTGAAGCCGGAGATGGAGGCATTGCTTGCCGCAGATCCCAACGTCAGGGTGGTTTACCGGGAATGGCCCATTCTGGGGGACGGTTCGGTTTTTGCGGCCCGCGCAGCGCTGGCCTCCCGCAACCAGGGCAAGTATGAAGAATTCCATTGGGCTATGATGCAACTGAAGGAACGAGCAGAAGAAGCATCGATTCTTCGCACTGCGGAAGACATCGGGCTCGATGTTGCGCAGTTGCGTCGCGACATGAACGCACCGGAAATCGAAGAACACATTCAGACTTCCATGCGGCTTGCGCAGTCTCTGGGGTTCAGTGGCACACCTTCATTTGTGATCGGCGACAGTCTTGCGCCGGGCCTGATTCAGGCGGACCAGATGATCGAGCTTATCGACCAGGCCCGGGCCGCCGAATAAGGACAATCCTACGCGGCTGAAGCGTCGTAGCCAGCGTCAGCGATGGCTTGCCGCACGGCCGCCGGTTCCAATGTGCTTTGGACAGTGACAAGGCGAAGGTCCAGATCGGCCGTGACAACGGCTGATGGATCCTTTGCCTTGATGCCGCTTTCGATTGCGGATGTGCAATGTCCACAGGTCATGTTCGGGACGGAAAATATCATGAAGCCCTCCATATTCTACGCAGCTTGAGTTTTGGCTGTTCTAGCGGGGGGAAGGTCAAGCAAATGTTAGAAAAATAAATGAGATACTCTCTTGAGCTTCCAGCAACTGGAAGCCCTATATCAAGGCAAGTACAACCGAGGAGTCTCTCATGACCGAACCCGATATTATACGTCTGTCCGTTTCCGGCATGAACTGTGCGTCATGTGTGGGCAGGGTTGAGAAGGCTTTGGGGGAAATTCCGGGCCTTTCGAACGTCAGTGTCAATCTTGTGAACGAAACGGCACAATTTCAGACGGATGATCCGGCCACCACGGGCGTGGCGGTCACGACCCTCTCGAACGCCGGATACCCGGCACGGACGGCGCGCGTAACATTGAACGTGGACGCCATGTCCTGCGCGTCCTGTGTCGGTCGGGTTGAAAAGGCGCTTGTACGGGCACCCGGCGTGTTGAATGCGGCGGTCAATCTGGCAACCGAAACGGCTGTGGTAGAGTATCTTTCAGATGCCATCACCCCGCAAGAGATTGCCCGGATCAGTACGGAGGCGGGGTACCCGGCCGAGATTGCGCAGAGCGATGCGCACGAGGACCGATCGGACCGCAAGGCAGAGGAAGCCGGCGCCTTGGCGCGCCGTGTCATCCTTGCCGCGATCCTGACCGTGCCGGTGTTCGTTCTGGAAATGGGAAAACACACCATACCCGGCTTTGAGGGCCTGATTGAGAGCACAATCGGTATTCAGACGTCGTGGCTGATACAATTCGCACTCGCCACGGTCGTTCTCTTTGGGCCGGGTTGGGGGTTCTTTGCAAAGGGAATTCCCGCGTTGATCAAGCGGGCTCCTGATATGAACAGCCTCGTCGCACTGGGTACCGGCGCCGCGTGGACCTATTCGGTCGTCGCAACCTTTCTGCCACAGGTGCTGCCTGACGGTGTGCGCGCCGTCTATTTCGAAGCGGCGGCGGTTATTGTCGTTCTGATATTGTTGGGGCGCTGGCTTGAGGCGCGCGCCAAGGGCAGGACCGGTGCCGCCATTCAGGCCCTTCTTGGCTTGCAGGCAAAGACAGCCAGGGTCCTGCGCGACGGGCAGGCGACCGAGGTTGATATCAAGGATCTGCGCATTGGCGATCTGATCCTTGTGCGTCCCGGCGAAAGGCTGCCGGTTGATGGCGAGGTCACCGAAGGATCAAGCAATGTCGATGAAAGCATGATCACCGGTGAACCCCTCGCCGTGCCGAAGGTTGCTGGCGAACCGGTGACCGGCGGGACCGTGAACGGAACCGGAAGTCTGACCATCACGGCGACGCGGGTCGGGGCCGATACCACGCTGGCGCAGATCATCCGCATGGTCGAAGATGCTCAGGGTGCCAAGCTGCCAATCCAGGGCCTGGTGGATCGTGTGACCATGTGGTTCGTGCCTGCCGTCCTGATTCTGGCGCTTGCGACTGTGGTTGTCTGGCTGTTGGTCGGTCCCGATCCGGCCCTCACCTTTGCGCTTGTGGCGGGTGTCTCCGTTCTGATCATTGCGTGCCCCTGCGCCATGGGGTTGGCCACGCCCACCTCGATCATGGTGGGGACAGGACGCGCGGCAGAGATGGGGGTGTTCTTCCGCAAGGGAGATGCGCTGCAACATCTGGATGAAGTCGGCGTTGTCGCATTGGACAAGACGGGGACGGTCACGCAAGGGCAACCCAGTTTAACAGACCTCATCACGGCCGACGGCTTTGAGCGGGCAGAGACACTCGCCCTCATCGCATCTGTCGAGGCGCAGTCCGAGCACCCGGTGGCAGAGGCCATCGTGCAGTCCGCAAGGAGCGAAGGTTTGGCCTGGCCTGATGCGACAGAGTTTCGTTCCGTGACCGGCTACGGTGTCGAGGCACATGTCCAGGGCCGAAGAGTTCTCGTCGGCGCGGATCGCTTCATGGCGCAGCAGGGCATTGACACCGGCCCGCTGGAATGCCGCGAGAGGGCGTTGGCCGAAAAGGGACGCACCGCGCTTTATGCTGCGGTGGACGGATCCCTGGCGGCTGTGATTGCCGTGGCGGACCCGATCAAATCTTCCAGCGCTGAAGTGATCGCCGCCCTGCACGACCGCGGAATCAAGGTCGCGATGATCACCGGAGACAAGAAGGCCACGGCAGATGCCATAGCCCGCGAGGTCGGGATCGACCACGTCATTGCAGGGGTATTACCGGATGGAAAAGTTGCCGCCCTGGACGAATTGCGGCAAGGGAACAGCAAGATCGCTTTTGTCGGGGATGGCATCAACGACGCGCCTGCACTAGCGCATGCCGATGTCGGCATCGCCATCGGAACCGGCACGGACGTCGCCATTGAGAGTGCCGACGTGGTGCTGATGTCGGGGGATCTGCGCGGCGTGGTGAATGCGATAGACGTGTCGCGCACGACCATGCGCAACATCCGGCAGAACCTCATCTGGGCCTTTGGCTATAACGTCGCGTTGATCCCTGTGGCCGCGGGCGCACTCTATCCTGCCTTTGAATTACTTTTGTCGCCCGTGTTTGCCGCCGGGGCCATGGCGCTGTCCTCCGTATCGGTTCTGACAAACGCGCTTCGGCTGCGACGGATCAAGCCGACCATGTCGGAACAGGATCCGCCCCGCGATGCAGAGACAAAATTCGCAACACAGCCCGCAGAGTAGGAAACATAAGTTGAACATCGGAGAAGTATCAGAACGCGCGGGTTTGCCAGCCAAAACAATCCGCTACTACGAGGACATCGGTCTGGTTCGACCGCTGCGCAGCAAGAACGGGTATCGCGCTTTTCGCGACAGCGACATCCACAAGCTCGCATTCCTGGGCCGCGCCCGGACCTTGGGGTTCTCGATAGAAGACTGCCGCACGCTGCTTGATCTCTATGAGGATGAGACACGGGAAAGCGCACAGGTAAAAGCGGTCGCACAAGAACACCTGGCGGCCATTGACGAAAAGATTGCCCAGCTCAGGTCAATGCGAGACACACTCTCGCAACTTGTTGATGCGTGCCGAGGAGATCACCGCCCAGATTGTCCGATTTTGAGCGACTTGGCCAGTAGGCTTCAAAGCTAGTTATCAGACGCCCGCGAGGAGAGTGTAACGCTAAGCGCCGCTGCGTCCAATGCGCGCAGGACAATGTCGCTGGTCAAGACTTCGGACAAGACTATTCCGTCTGGCGCATTTGGCCCGTAGACGATGTTGAACGGAATACCAAACCTATTGTGCGTCTCCAAATAGCGCGAAATCTCGGGATCAGGCCGCGTCCAGTCTGCCTGCATTGCGACGACGTCTTCACCACGAAGCCGGTCAACGACCGGGGTCCGATCAAGTACTAATGTCTTGTTTGCCTTGCAGGTCAGGCACCAATCCGCAGTGACGTCGACAAAAACCGTCTTTCCCTGCGAAATCAGTTTTGGAATGTCCGAACGATTGAATTCGACCCAATCCTGACTGATGGTCTTTGTTGTCGGTGGCGCTATCAGGCTGCCGGGCAGTGTCAGGCTTAATATCGCGGTGACCATCAGGGCGGTTGGCCGCGTGAATTTTCCAGAGAGCCGAATGGTTGCGAAAAGTACAAAAAGCAGAGCAAGTACAAGAGCTAACGTGGCCACCCGGGCACCCGCTACGCCCATAAGCAGCCAGAGCAGCCAGATCGCTGTGCCAGCCAAAAGGCCGCCAAGAACCCACTTGACGAGAAGCATCCATCTTCCCGGTTTTGGTAACACTCCCACCATACCGGGCTTCCAGGCGAATAGCAGATAGGGCAGAGCCAGGCCTAGGCCTAAAGCCGTCAACACAAGCATGACATCGATTGGGCGGCCAGTCAGAGCAAACGCCACCGCTGTTCCGAGAAAGGGGGCGGAACAGGGCGTTGCAAGCACTGCAGCGAAGGCACCTGTTGCAAAATCCCCGACATAACCGTCATGACCGCTTGATCTGGCCAGCTGTGATTGCAAACCCGAAGGCAGTGAAATCTCGAATGTCCCAAACAGATTGGCGGCAAATACGGTTAGAATCAGGAACATGATTATCAGGAAAACAGGGTTTTGGAATTGCAGGCCCCATCCGACCGTGATGCCGACCGATTGAAGGATCAAAATTCCGATGGCCAGCACCCACATGAATACAAGGACTCCAAGGGCCGACATCAGAAAACTTTTGCGAATTTCGTGTGCCGCCTTGTCTCCTTGATTAAGGACCGATGTCAGCTTGATAGACAACACGGGCAGGACGCAGGGCATGACATTCAAGATCAGACCGCCCAGAAAGGCAAAGGCAGCAATTGCTATGATCTGTGCCAAGCCGGGTAGGTTCGCCATTGGCTCGAAAGGTGCAACCGGAACATTATCTGACCACTCTGGCATGACCGTCACCGCCCTTGCGCCATCAGTCAATGTAACCTGAATCGGCCGCAATTTCTCCTCAGCGGCCAAAAGGGGCAATTTCACCCAAAGTTCGGTGCCCGCGTCATTGGTTCGAATATCCGGCTTTCCAAAGGTGAATGTCGGCCCCATCTCCGGGAATACATCCGGGTTTGCAAAAGCGTTTTCACTGCGTGCGGTGATGTAGAGCGCGTCATCTGCAATCACAGCCGTCTCGACGACGATGTCACTCGCATCTGGACCCAAAGGCACCCGTTCTGCGAACATTGAGATAAGGCCAGCAGAGGCCGTGTCTATTCCTGTGCCTGCCGGGATCGCTAACGCGAGTTTGAAATCATGCGGCACGCAAACGGTCGAGCATGTCAGCAGCGAGACCCGTGCCTGCAGATCGACCGCCTGTCCCGCCGTCTCAAGAACCGCCTGGATGGGCAGAACAACACGTTTGCTATACCCGAAATTCTCGATGCCAAAGGCGGTGAAACGCTCTGGCGCTGGCCACAATATCTGTGCTGCCGTCAGGTTTGCCGATCCATCCCATGAGATTTCGGGTGGCAGACCAACCTCTCCAGGCGAACGCCAATAGGCTTTCCAGCCCTCTGCGAGCTTAATATCCAAGCCAAGGGAAAGGGTTCGGGAATTTTGTACGACGCCGTTTTCAACGGAGATGAGTCGGGCCGAAATCGCTGAGTTCTCGTATACATCAGACGATGCGGCGGAGCTTAAGGAGACCCAAAGACTGGCCACCAGAGTTATGACAAGGCGCGATACAGCTCGCAACATCTTTTGGCTCGCTTTCGTCAGTGGCGTGAGATCGCTACTCACACCACCCCTAAGTCTGCATCTCTTGGCGGGTCAACCTTACAAACCGATACAATATCTTTCGTGAAGTCATTGCGTTCTGGACGTAATTTATGTCGGTCTACGGGCTGTGGGCACCTGTCTTGGCGTCTGTTGGAACAACTTTATTTGATTTTACTTTGCTTAATCAGTCGTTGCACTAAGGGCAAAGGAGTTTAAGAGAGTGTTCCAAACGCCTGCAAGAATTCGTATTGACTGGCTATGTTTCTTGAGCATCCCGTTGGTGCAGAGCGAGCTATCCCGCTGAAGGAAACGATCCCTGATGCACCAGACACTGGTTTTGACGAAGAGGAATGATCAATGCTAACGAGGCGCCATTTCATAGCGACCAGCACAGCGCTGTTTTCGGCGCCGATTGCTAATCCCGCCTTTTCCAGTTCCTGGCCGACTGCCTCGCAAAAGGCAGAATGGGACGCGCTGGTGACACCTGCGAATTTCAATCTCGAGACGTCCAACCCTTGGGGTCTTCAACCACGTTTCTTACCACGGCGGGTTGAAGCAAAAGCCGGTCTGAAGCCGGGAGATATTCATGTCGATGCCGTGGCGCGGTATCTCTATCATATTGAAGACGGCGGTACAGCGATGCGCTATGGCGTAGCGATCGCCCGCGGGAATCTTTATGAACCGGGAACATACTCTATCCGTCGGAAGGTCGAGTGGCCGCACTGGACACCCACAAAATCGATGATTGAGCGGAACCCCGAATATGCTGAGTTTGAAAACGGTCAGGAGCCTGGTCCGCGGAATGCACTTGGTTCACGTGCTATCTACCTCTTTGTAGGGCAGCGCGACACGTATCTACGAATTCATGGCTCTCCCCAATCAAGGTCGATTGGCGGCCGTGCCAGTTCTGGATGTGTTCGAATGGTTATGGCACATATCAACGAACTCTACCCTCGGGTCACAATCGGTTCGACCGCGTTTCTGTACCCCGCAGAAGGCACCGTCACGGCGCAAAGCTGACACTGGCCTCTACGAGAGTCGACTCACTGGCTCTAATGACTACGTAGCTTGTTTGACGCAAATGGGATTGCCGCTGGTTGTTCTTAGCGGCAGGAGTGTCGTTTCGACCGGACCAGAATGCATGTACCAATAGCAATTGTCTTCCGGGCGCAAACGCGCAGTAGCAAGGTTCTGGTTTGGACCCGCCAAGGCTATGATCTGCTCTGGTAGGGGCGGAAGGGAACTCGAGCCTTGTGAATTTGGCCCGTTTTCTGAGCAGGCCCCAAGCGCCAAGCCAAAAGAAAGTAGAATTGCGCTTCGCATGTACATTATGGTCAGTCCTATTTGTTAGATTTGCCTGGAGCAGTTCGTTGTATCTTCGCATCCAGTAGCACGTGGTGCAATACACGCGAAAAACTTCCAACGAAAGGTGGCTAATAGTCTATGGTTGCAGCCTAAAATAGGCTTGGTTGTATGGTGTGCGGTTTTTCCGTCTCGTGCTCGAAATTTATGCTTGAACCTCTCGTTGCTGTAGGGTGTATGACTTCCACACTTTTACGAATCCGAGAAAACACATGACACATGACGGTGTTCAAAACAGTAACGACCACCATTCTCCTGCACCCGAGAAGACTTGTGGCAGCTACTGCGGCAGAAGGGTGATTGCGTCGGCGAGGGTTTCGGGCGTCCAGGGACCATCGGCAAATCCATACTGATCAACCGGTCTACCAACTCCTTCCGCGACAACGCGGGCAAACAGCACGTTGAAGTTGACCGAGTTTTTCTGCGGTGCAACGAAATACTTCTCATTTTTGATCAATGTCTTGCACGTTGTTTTTGCGCCCTTTTGCGTATTTTGTCGTGCGTTCGTGGAATTACTAATCACAACTAGGCCGGGAAGCGTCTTCTTGCCAAAGCTTGACATTGACCACGAGTTTCTTGATCGCCGTAGTCGTCATTTCAGGGGTGCTTACTGTGAGCGCAACTGTTAAAACTAGGGTGATATCTACCGGACCGATCGTTTTGCGTAGAGCATCAAAAATTTGCGCCGATAGTTCTCACCTGCAATAATCGACCCCAAGCGTGTCCAAGCACGGGCCATTAAGTATATCTTCGACCGAGAATCCGGAGAGTTGATTGGCTGGCTGTTTGAATAGAATACAGGCTGCTTGGTGCCGAGATGGAAATCGAAAGCCTATCAAAATGTCATCTACGTTTGATAGACTAGGTATTCAGCACTACTGCTATATTTAACATAAGTATCCTTATGCGCGTAAGAACAAAATAAGGGGCACATTCTAAACTGGGTTGCGAAATTTCCCCTATCTTGCTGGAAAGCAAGGAGAATGAAAGATGGCGCATAGAGAGCTAAACCTGCGTGAACGGCGCACGATTGAAGATATGTTGAATGCGAAGA
>Ga0316204_10003785_pt1 | contig 29128 bp, 30 predicted proteins | sample 6monrhotite_MG_2_FD_205661 | JGI IMG/M metagenome (GOLD analysis project Ga0316204, IMG submission 205661) | Microbial mat bacterial communities from mineral coupon in-situ incubated in ocean water Damariscotta River, Maine, United States -... | ecosystem: Environmental > Aquatic > Marine >...
CGGGGGGGGTTGGACCGGGCGGGGTTGGGCTGCCGCATGGAGCGTGGAGGTCACTGGGGGCTCGGCTGCCGCATGGATTGTGAAGCTCACTGTGCGATCGGCTGCCGCATGGATTGTGAAGCTCACTGGGAGTGCGGCTGCCGCATGGATCGTGACGGTTACTGCGGGCTTCTGGCCACTTTGACGGATTCGCCGCTGCCAACCAGCGTTGTCTCCAGAGGGGAACCTGCGCTTCCCCTCTCAGGCAAGTCTCCTCGTTCCTCGTCGTCGCCTTGCCACCCGGTCTGGAGGACCCCTGTGCTCTGACTCTCGGGTCGTCTGGCATGCCCACCTGGGTTTGCATCCGTTGCGAAACCTGGCCGGTTTTACAGCGTGGGTTCGCAGAACAACAACACCTGGGCTCCGTCGAAAACCGTCCACGTGTTCGCAAGGTCTTGCCTCCTGATGTCGCCTTGCGGCGAGGCATCTGACGTCGCAACACCCTCTCGTGTGTGACGCTGGGACGTCGCGTTCCGCAGAGGTACGCATCCGATGTTGGCGCGCGCCGTTCGGCGCGTTCTGGTGGAGGATGAGGGCTTACCGAGAGGAGGAGAGGTGAGGCGGGCTCGCTGAAGAAGGGGGGCAGGAGGGGAATGCCCCCTCGCGGCGCAAGCCGCCAAAAGACAGGGAGAGAACTTCAGAGACAGCGACGAAGGAGCGCTGAAGGGCGAGCTGATACGCCTTGCGGCGAGGCATCTGACGTCGCAACACCCTCTCGCGTGAGACGCTGGGACGTCGCGTTCCTCAAAGGTACCCAGTCGCAGTTGGCGCGCGCCGTTCAGCGCGTGCGCTGACGCCTCCCGCCCCTCTCTACACCAGGGTCACTGAAGCCGGGGCCGCAGGATCACCTCAAAGTCCTCCACCGCCCTCCCCTTGTGATCCTTCACCACCGACTCAAAGTTGGCGCGCCCACCATTGTGCGTCACCACCTCCCCCGCCGTGATCACCTCCCGCCGCCGCGTCTCCCCCCGCCGGTTGACCTTCACCTCCGCCAGCTCAAACTGAAACGGGATCGCCTCCGGCGGCGCCCCCATCTCCATCGTCAACGTCACCTCCCAGAGCCACCGCCTCCGCGCCGTGGGAAACCTCTCCTCCAGCACCACCCCATCCGGCGGCACCACTACGCTCCAGTACTCCTGCAGCTCCGTCATCCGACTCACCAGCGTGACCTCCACCAGCGGCACCGACACCTCCGGCGCAGCCTCCCCGCTCACCTCACCCTCATCCGCCAGGGCGACCCCCACCATCACAGCCAGCCAGATCATCACGCGACGCCTCCAAAGCTCTCGGCAAGCCGCCGTGTAACCCAGGTGGCACACCCCTTGCTCAACCAGAGGGTTGTCACGCACCCTGGAGGCCCCGTGTTGACCGAGAATCCCGACATCCTCGTCCCCACAGACTTCTCCGAAGCCGCGCTGAGTGCGCTCACCCACGCCGTCGGCCTCGCCAAGGCGCTGGGCGGCCGCATCACCCTCCTCCACGTGGGGCGCATCCCCTACCTGTGGAACGCCGAGATGGCGACCTTCGGCCCTCCCGGCCCCGGCGCCATGGACACCTTCATCGCTGATCTCGCGCGGGAGGAGCTGCGGCTGCTCAACAAGCTCGCGGACGAGCACATCCCCGGCGACGTCGAGCGGCGGGTCATCCACCGCCAGGGCTACCCCCCCGGTGAGATCGTCGCCCAGGCTGAAGAGGGCGGCCACGCCATGTTGGTCATGGGCACCCGCGGCCGCACCGGACTCTCCCGCGTGATGCTGGGCAGCGTCACCGAGCGCGTCCTCCGTTACAGCCCCATTCCTGTCCTGGCGACCCACTGATGGGCCTCCGCCGCGCCCTGGCCGGCATGGGCATCTGGGCAGCGGCGGTGGGCTACTTCCTCTCCTATGTACCCTACAGCGCCCTCACCAAGGCGCTGTCCAAGGGCATGCTCCCCGGCGCCGAGGGTGGGCTCGACGGCCTGGAGCTGCTCCCCGCCACGGTCATGACCTCCACGGTGGGCATGCTCGCCTTCCTCACCATCGCGGGATGGTGGGGCGACGCCACCCAGCGTCAGATCGGCGGCCTCAGCCTGCCGACCCCGACCCGCTGGACTCTGATCTCGGGCCTCTGCACCGCTGGCATCATCGCAACCACTACGCTCGCGTACACCTTCGGTGGCGTCAGCATCGTCTTCATGATGCTGCTCATGCGCGGCGGGGTGCTCGTCATCGCGCCCATCGTGGACGCCATCAGCGGCCGCACCATCCGCTGGTTCAGCTGGGTCGCCCTGGCGCTGAGCCTCGGCGCGCTCGGGGTCGCCTTCTCGGAGCGGGGCGGCTGGGCGCTGACCCTGACTGCGGGCCTCGACATCACCATCTACCTCACCGCCTACTTCTTCCGCCTGAGCGCCATGAGCCACCTCGCCAAGACGGACGATCCCGCGGTCACGCGGCGGTACTTCGTCGAAGAGCAGATGGTGGCCACCCCGGCGGTGGTCACGGCGCTGGCGCTCACCGCGTTCCTGGGCAGCGGCGCAGCCGCGGAGTCCCTGCGAGCCGGCTTCACGACCTTCTTCGACCGGGGGGCCGTGTACGTCGGCGTCGCCGTGCTCATCGGCCTCTTCTCACAGGGCACCGGCATCTTCGGGGGCTTCATCCTGCTGGGCAAGCAGGAGAACAGCTTCTGTGTGCCGGTAAACAGAGCCTCCAGCATCCTCGCCGGCGTGGTCGCCAGCGCCGCGCTCGCGGTGCTGCTGGGCGCTAGCCCCACCAGCACTCACCAGCTGGTCGGCGCTGGCATGGTGCTCCTCGCGGTGCTGTTCCTGTCCCTTCCGCCAGCGCTGGCCAACCGCGCCAAATCACACACCGGGGCTGTGTGATTCAGCGCCGCCCGTGAGGCCTACTGAGCCCCGAGCAGGAAGAGGCGATCGAGCTTGCGAACGGCCAGCACTGACAGGTCGGTCGTGCGCAGGATCGACTCGGTGACGCTGCCCAGCGACCAGCGCGCGAGCCCGGTGCGGCCGTGGGCGCCCATGACGACGAGATCCGCGCCCTCGCTCTTAGCGACGTCGGCGATGCGCTTCGCCGGGGTGCCGTGCTCGATCAGCACCCTGGGAGAGTCGGAGCCCGCGAGCCGGTCCACCGTCTCCTTGTACTGCTGGGTGTACCTGGCCCGGTAGGCTGAGAGCTCGGCCTCCAGGCCCGGCACGCCGGCGATGGCGGAGCTGGGGGAGGTGTGCACGAACACCGTGATCAGCTGAACATTGCGGATCCGCGCGATCCGGGCGCCGACCTCCAGGGCGATCTTGCTCTCCTCCGAGAGGTCGATCGGCACCAACACCGCGCCGCCCTCGCTGGCTTTGCGACGCACCATCACGGGGCACTCCGCGCCACGAACCAGCCGCTCGGCGGTGCCGCCCAGGAGCGGATTGGGGCCGTGGGCCGTGCCGCCGGCGACGATCATCGCGGCGTCGATCTCCTTCGCCTTCTCCAGCAGCACCCGGACCGGGTTGCCGAACTCAACGGCGAGGTCCGGCTTCGGCGCTCCCTCAGGCAGGTCGCTCTGCGTCCAGCGGCCGAGCTTGCGCTTGATGCCCTCCACCGCAGTCCGCTGCCTGGTCAGGAAGCCGGGCGACGAGAAGAGCCCCCCATCATCCACGACGTGCATCACATGCACCGGCCGATCCAGGGACGCCCCCAGCGCGATGGCCTCGCGCAGCGCGGCGTCCGCGTACCCATCGGCGTCCACTCCGACGATGATTCCACCATCTGCCAACATCGCTCGTCCTCCGGTTGTGTGAATTCCCCCCACTCCCTTCTCAAGCAAGGGGCGTGCCGCCGCGGGTGGCACGCCCCTTGCTCTCCCAAATAGCGTCACCTGAGGTGCGCTCATGATCGCGTTGATGCTGCTGGCCTGCTGGAACTGGGACACTGAAGAAGAGGCGCGCGCGGTCGAGAACCAGCACGACATGGAGGACCACTACACACAGGCCGCCGAGGGCCGGGACGCGCTCATCAGCGGCGATCTGACGGGCATGCAGTCGCGGCTGAAGGCGCTGGAGGATCGGCTGCCGCTGCCGGCGCTGCCGCCGGAGCTGCGGCCTCGGGAGCAGGCGCTGCAGGAGGCCGTGCGGGGCGCAGCCTCGGCGGCAACCCTGGAGGCCGGCGCGGCCGCCCTCGCCGACGTGGCGGCGGCCTGCGGCGGCTGCCACAGCGCGGCCGACGTGGACGTCGGCCTCCCCGTCTCACCCCCGCCAGGCGCCACGGAGATGCGGAGCCACCACTGGGCGGCGGCCCGGATGTGGGACGGCCTCGTGACCGGCTCGGACGTCGCTGTCGCCGAGGGCTTCGGAGCGCTCTCGCAGCTCACCTGGGAAGACGAGGGCGCGCTGGCCGCGACAGCGACCCCGTTCGTGGGGGAGGTCACGGCGATGGCCGAGGCCGCGGCGGCCGCGGGGCCCGCTGAGCGGCGCGCGGCCTACGGGGAGTTCCTGGAGACCTGCGCCGCCTGCCACGCTCAGACGGGCGGCGGTCCGGCGCCGAAGTAGCCGCCGATCAGCGGAAGAAGAACAGGCGCTGGTAGCTGAAGAGGCCGAACATCAGCAACAGGATGACGGCCTCGCGGCGATCCAGATCGCGGTGGGCGCGCAGCATCAGCATCGCGGCGGCCGTCGCGACGAACCACCAGGGGAAGTCGAAGCTCAAGGCCACGTCTGGCACGGTGACGGGGTGCACGATCGCGCCGGCGCCGAAGCTGAGCAGCGGGTCGGTGATGTTGCTGCCCACGAGGTTCCCGAGGCCCATCTCACCGACGCCCTGCATCGAGGCGCGGACAGCGACCACGAGCTCGGGGATGCCAGTCCCCAGGCCGACGAAGAGCCCGACCAGCGAGGGGTCGACCCCCATCCCCTCCGCGAGCGTCACGCCAGCGGTCACCATGACATCCGCGCTCACGGCCACCACCGCGATGCCGCCCAGCGCCTTCGCCGTGTCCTTCCAGGTCGAGCCGTCGGCGGGCGCCTCCGCGCTGTGATCCATGGCGTGAGTGCGCCGCGCGATGACCATCAGCCAGCCCACATACACCACATAGGCCGCGATGAGCGCCCACCCCTCAGCGCTCGACACCACGCCGTCGAGGCAGACGGCGAACATGGCCACCATGGCCGCGACCATCGCGCCGCCGTCCCTCCGGAGGGTGCCCGCTGGGACCGCCAGGGGGCTGATGAGCGCGGTGATGCCGATGAGGAGCGTGATCTGGCTCAGGTTGCTGCCGATGATGTTGCCCACCGCGAGCCCCGAGGCGTCCACCCCGCCGGCGCCGCTGATCGCCGCGGCGACGTTGGTGGCGATCTCGGGCAGCGACGTACCGATGGATGCCAGCGTCAGCCCGATGATGAGCGGCGAGATGCCGAGGCGCCGCGCCAGGCGATGGGCGGCGGAGACGCCGACGTCGCTGCCCACGATCAGGCCGACGAGGCCCAGCAGAACCAACAGGATGGAACTCATCAACCCCTCGTGCGAGCCGAGACCCGCGGGTGTGCTTCATGACACAGGTTGACTGTGTCTGCCAGCGCGCTCAGTGGGTCACGAGGACGGGCACCGGAGAGTCCCCCAGTACCCGCTCGGCCACGCTGCCGATCATGGAGCGCTCCCAGTCCGTGCGGCCCTTGCTGCCCAGGACAATCAGGTCGTGCCCGCCCGCGCCGGCCTGGCGCAGGATCTCGCGCTCGGCGGCCCCCAGGATCAGCAGGCACTCGACCTCGACGCCCTCCCCCACGATCGTCTCCACGGCCCAGTTCAGCCGCCCCAGCAGGGACTCGCGCAGCCGCGCGGACAGCTCGGCGGAGTCCTCCTCCTCGGGGTAATCCTCCGAAGCTTCGCTGACGTGCAGGCAGGTGAGGCGGCCGCCCGACTCCCGTGCCATCTTGCCTGCCAGCGCGAGCGCCGCGCGCGACGGCTTGGAGAAGTCGACAGGGACCAGGATGTTCTGAAACGTCATGGCTCTCTCCGGTTCAGGGTCACACCCGATCGTAGCAAGCGGTATACCAGGGCCGCCGAGAAGCGAAATAGACATGAAACGATGCACGCACGACGGACTCTGCTGTTACTCTCCGGGCGAGAAAGAGGCAGGCATTTCCATTGGATGAACGCCGAAAATTACCTGAAGAGGTCTACGTCGCCATGCTGGGCGCGGCCTCCAGCCGGGAGCTCGCGGAGATAGCGGCGCGGCACGCCCGGCGGTACGCCGACGCGGTCATGCTCCACGCGCTGGACGGCGATCGCCTGATCGGCCTCGCCTTCGTGAACCTGCCGGCGGAGGCGGAGGCGGCCGTCACCAGCGCGCACGCCCCCGACGCAGCCTCCCTGACCGATCCCGCGCTGTTCGACATGTCCGCCGGCGGCCTCGAAGCCTTCTCACACGCGACCGCGATCGCCCTGCGCGCCGGCGACCGCGGGGTGGGGCGGCTCACCCTCCTCTGCCGGAGCGCCCCCCCGCGGGAGGAGCTCCCCGACGCCCTGATCGCGGCGCTGGGGCCCGCGCTGGGCCGCTCCCTGGAGGCTGACGCGCAGCGCCTGGAGGCGGGCCTGCTGAAGACGCTGCTGCCCATGCTCTCCGAGGGCGTGATCATCGCCAACTCGGACGGACGTCTGCTGCACTACAACCGCTCCCTCCAGGAGATGGTCGGCTGGAGCGCCGAGGACATCCAGGGCTCTGGCTGGACCAACCTCGTCTACCCGGATCCCGAGTACCGCGCGGAGATCGCGCTGGCCCTCGCGACGCTGGTGATGGGCCGGGGATCGAGAGGCACCGAGCGGTGGCTCACCCGAGAAGACGGCCGCCGCGTGCGGGCCGCCATCTGGAGCGCCATCGAGCCCAACCCCCTCGGCGGCGCCCCCGCGCTGATCGGCGTCATGCACGACGTCAGCGCCGAGGAGGAGGAGCTCCAGCGCCAGCGCCGGGAGGAGGGGCTCGTGCAGCTCGGCGAGCGCATGAGCGCCGCGGCGCATGACCTCAACAACCTGCTCTGCGCGGTGCTCGGGCACGCGGAGCTGCTGGGCCTGCACGAGCTCTCGCCGGCGCTCAAGCAGCGCAGCCTGGCGACCATCGCCCGCGCGGCCCAGAGCGGCGCAACGATCGTCCAGGGGCTCCTGATCACCGGCGGCACGACCGCGGTCCATCCGGCCCCCACGGACATCGGCCGCCTGGTGCGGCGGGCGGTCGACCTGGCCCGCCCCGAGTTCGGACTCACCCAGCGCCTGCGCTCCGATCAGTCCCGGTCGCTGCCGCTCGGCGAGGCGGACGCCGCCCAACTCCACCGGGCGCTGAACAACCTGCTGGTCAACGCCCGGGAGGCCGCGGGAGACGCCGGCGTCATCGAGGTCTCGACCCACCTCGCCGCGCTGCCCGAGGACGCCATCTACCGGGCCCCCGGGAGCCCCGAGCCCGGCGTCGAGATGGTCCGCATCCGCGTCACCGACACCGGGCCCGGCTTCTCCCCCGAGGCGCTCGCTCACCTGTTCGTGCCCTTCTACACTACGAAGGTCAGCGGTCACGGCATCGGGCTCGGCGTCGTCCAGGGCGCCGCGCGGGCCTGCAGAGGCGCGCTGGATGTACACAACGCCCCCGGCGCGGTGGTCGACCTCTACCTGCCCGTCAGCGATCGTCCGGAGGTGAGCCACCCGCAGCTCGCGGCGTCGGCGGACGGACGGGGGCGCTGGATCTGGCTCATTGAAGAGAACCCGCAGGTGATCGAGTTCTCCGAGGTGTCGCTCTCCGCGGCCGGCTTCCTGGTGCGCTCCTTCAGCCGCTGTCGGGACGCCATCCTCATCGCCCGCACCCTCCCCATCCACCTTCGGCCGGAGGTGATGGTCCTCGACCTCTCGCTCGCGGACGGCCACGGCACCCACCTGGCGACCCAGCTCGCGGAGGAGGGGATCCTGGCGCCCGTGGTCTGGATCTCGGGCCAGCGCCCGCCGGAGCCTCTGGTGAACCCGGGCGGCCCCTCGGTCTTCCTGCCGAAGCCCTACTCCGGCCAGTCCCTGACCTACACGGTGACGCGGCTCCTGGAGGATGACGAGGAGTAGCAGCGGCGGCGGAACACGCCCGCCAGCGCGAGCAGGACGAACCAGCCGGACGCCCCGTCCCCTGGACGCGCCGCGCAGCCGCAGCCGCCCTTCTCCAGGCTCACGTCAGCTCCGTCACCGGTGGCCCCCGGGTCCACACTGTCGGTGTCGGTGTCGCTGACCTCATCGGTCTCCCCCCCAGGGGACGTCTCCGCGGTGTCGGTGATGTCCGCGCTGTCCGCGCTGTCCATCGAGCCGCCGGTGTCCTCGGGCGCCTCCTCAACCAGCACCGCCTCGCAGTCCTCCAGCGCCGCGAGCCCCGAGATCTGCTCCGGGGTCAGGACGCTGTCGAAGACACAGATCTCGTCGAGGAGGCCGCCGAAGTCGTAGAGGCCGGCCCAGCTGGGCGTGTCTGAGCCGAGGTAGACCATTCCCCGGCCGCCGCCGGTGGCGTTGTGGGTGTAGGAGACCGCGCCGCCGAGCTGGCCGCCGTCCTCATAGAAGCGCGCCTCGAGCGCCCCCGCGTCCCGCGTCAGGGCGACGTGGTGCCACTCGCCGTCGAGCAGCGCGCTCGACACCGTCGACACCACCTGGACATTGGCGCCGTCGCCGTGCTCCCAGAAGCCCGTCAGGCTGCCGTCTGGACGGAGGCTCAGGTACCAGGCGTAGTTGGTCTCCTCGTCCTCGGTGTAGTAGTCGTTGGTCGCGTAGGCCATCAACACGCTGCCGTAGCCGCTGTCCGAGGAGACCGCCTCCGCGCGGACCCAGGCGGACAGCGTGACGTCACCGTTCACGGCCATCACGTAGTCGCCGATGGCGCCTGCCTCCATGTAGTCGTAGCCGCCGTCCAGGTGGAGCGCCCCGCCGCTCACCCCGCCTCCGGCCACCAGCGCGGCGTCGCCGTACAGCACGCCGTCGACGGCCTTGCCGGTGGGCGCGCTGTCGGTGGGCGCCGCCCCATCGAAGGTGTAGCGGCCCACCAGGCCCAGGCGCGGATCATCCGGGGAGGCCAGCGTGTAGCTGTCGATCGCATCGTCGTAGTCCCCGTCGCCGTCCTCGTCTCCGTAGAAGGTCGCCAGCGCCTCCTCGCCGTCCACGGTCACCAGCAGGAAGCCCGGGATCTGCTGGTAGGGGCGGATGGGGTCAAAGCCCTGCCAGCCGCCGCCGGTGCCGATGATGGTCTCCCACGTCGCGCCGCCGCCGCCGGGCCGGCTCGGCTGGTAGCGGTGCCAGTGGCCGGTGAAGAGGCCGTCGACGCCATAGGCCACCAGCGTCTTCCAGAAGTCGCCGCCGGTGCCGCCGTGGTTGTTCTCGGCGCTGAAGGTCACCGGGTGGTGGGTGATCACGAAGACGTGCTCCAGCGCCTCGCTCTCCGAGAGCACCCGATCCAGCCAGGTCAGCCCGGCGTCGCTCAGCCGGTACTGGTTGCTCGGGTGATCGCTGGTGACGAAGATGAAGCGGGTGTTGTCGTGGTCCAGGTAGTAGCTGACCCCCTCCTCGCCGGGCGGCGAGTCGTCCGTGGGCAGCCAGTCAAAGGTCTCGCGCCACGCCTCGAAGGTGCCGGAGCCGCCGTAGACGTCGTGGTTGCCCGGCACCATGTAGACCTCGCCGAGGAAGGCCCCGGCGGCGAGCTCGAAGTCGCCCCACTGGCTCACCGTGGCGCTCAGCGAGGAGCTGCCGCCCACCAGATCGCCGGCCACCAGCAGGTAGGTCGCCCCCTGCGTGTTGGCCCCATCGACCACCGCCGGAAACTGCTCCCAGTTGATGGAGGAGCCCGCCCCGTCGGTCTGGGGATCGCCAACCACCGCGAAGGAGAAGGGCTCGGCGTTCGCGGAGCAGAGCGTCAACAGCAGCAGCATGAGAACCTCCGCGCCTCAGGATGACACAGGCCCCCAGGCTGGGCTACGCGGCGTCGACCTCGCGGGCGGAGGGAGCCTCGTACACCCAGCCGGTGTCCTCCCCGCGCACCCCCCAGGGGATCCAGCGCGGCTCGCGGGCGATCACCCGCGAGCCGATCTCCACGGTGTTCCAGTTGTCCGCGCCGAGGCGGAGCTGGCGCCAGCTGCCGGCCATGGTCTGCTTCTCGATCCAGCGCCGCACCTGGGCGTAGGTCGAGCGGGGCCGCTTGCGGGGCGGCGCGGGGCGGATCTCCCGCCGCCCCCGCAGGACGCCGTGCAGGTAGAGCGCGCCCTTGCCGAGGTGCAGCAGGAAGCCCGGCGCCGGCATGGCGTAGCGCAGCCTCGGCCCCTCCTGGCTCGCCCGCCGCCAGTCCTTGCGGACGGCCACCAGCGCCTTCTCGGCCATGTCGTGGCTCACGCCGTCGACCTCGCCGCGGGTCACGATCGCGCGCGGGGTGAGCTCGGCGATCTGCTCCAGCGAGATCTGGGCCGCCTCGCGGAAGTCCAGCGAGGCGATCAGGAAGTCACAGACCCGGCCCTCCTTGGAGCGGTAGCCCCGGACGAGGTAGCGGGAACCGAGCGGGGTCTCCCGGCCGATCGCAAGCAGGCGGCTCAGGGGCTCGGGGAGGTCGTAGTCCGGGGTGTCTTCAGCGTCGCTCATACCCTTGAATTTAGTGGCTCTGGCGCAGAGTCAGAGCCTGAAACTGTCCGCCTTCGATCTAGTGGACAGCCAATGACCGCAGCGTTGAAAACCTATATATTTCCAAGCACCTACCGATCACCAAACACACCACCGATCGCCGCGGTCAGCGCTGGACCGCCCGTCGCCACCCCGCCGATCTCGCCGCCGATCTCGAGCTGTATCGGCGAGCGTCGACCGAGCGTCGCCCCCACGGAGACCGCCGCCCCCGGCTCCACGTACCAGGTCTTCAGCCGCGCCCCCGCGTAGAGCCACTGGCCGCTGTTCCAGGCCCGAACGCCGAGGGACGGCGAGAGGATGGGGATGTGGCTCTCGGCGTACTGCCCCAGCTCCAGCCGAACATCCCGGGCGATCCGACGATCGACGTCGCGCTTCCCCCAGGCCAGCTCGACTCCCCAGGCCAGCGGCGCGGCCCCCACCGGGCCCAGCCAGCAGGCCTCGCGGGTCACGGCGACCGGCGGCGGCTCGGGGTTCTCCACCTCGCGGCTCAGGCAGGCCTCGCCCGCGCGCAGGGAGGCGTGGGAGGTGGCGCTCAGCCACACGCTGCGGAGGGGCTCGCGCCCGGCCTCCGCCGCCCGCGCCTGGAGGGAGCTCATGTAGGCCTCGTCAGGCCGCTCGTAGGTGTCCGGGCACTCGCCGACGGTGTCGTACTCCCAGCCGATCGCCACCCGCCGAATGACGGCGCCGCAGCGAGCGCCCCGGTCGACGGCGGCCCCGACGGCGGCGCGGGCGCCGAGCTCATCCCAGGCCGGCAGGAACACCGCCGTGCCTTCGGGCAGCCGCCGCCGGATGTCCTGGGCGAGCCCGAAGCCCAGCTCACCGGCGATGCCCACGGGGATGGCCTGCCCCACCTCGGCGTGCAGCTCCGAGATCACCTCCGCCAGCACCCGATCGGGCCCCGCGATCTCCGGGAGGGTCTGGTGGGGTGCCGCCGCCGCGAGCGGCGCGGCGAGGAGGGCTCCCAACAAGGTCGCGGTAGGCATGGCGCTGTACCCCTCGGCTGTAATCCACAGGATACCTGCTACTTCGGCCGCTCAGTCCCCCGCTGTAGTCCAGGTACCCGAAACTACAGGACGCCGCAGCGAGAACGTCCAGCGGCCGCTGGCCTCCTGGAAGCTCGACGCCGGGTAGCGGGGCGGCAGCTGGCGATCGAGGCGCTCGGGGGACAGCAGCTCGCCGCCGATCAGGCGCGGCGGCACCGGCCCCTGAAAGACCGAGAGCATCAGCTCATCCACGGCCAGCGACGGCTCGTAGAGCGCCCGCGCGGTGGACGGCCCGGCCTCGATGCTCACCCCCTCCACCCCGTCACTCGCCAGGTACGCGAGCAGGCTCCGCAGCGACGGCCGAGGCACCCCGACCGCCGCGACCGCCGCCCCATCGAGCGCCGCCGCGGCCTCGGTGGTGGTGTAGATGAGCGGCCGCGCCCAGGAGTGGAGGGCCGGGTGCCGCAGGTCCAGGCCGCGCCCCGAGGTCAGGACGACCAGCCTCGGCGGCTGGGTGAGGCCAGCCGCCGCGCGCCACGCCGCCAGCCCTCGCGGCAGGCTCCCAGGTCCCTGCAGGTCGTAGCGCAGCTCAGGCTCCTCCCGCAGGATCTTCCCCGTCACCACGATGGCCTGCGCCCGCGCCCGCGCGAAGTTCAGCGCGAAGAAGTCCAGCGTGGACTTCGGGGTTCCAGGCTCGATCCGCATCACCGTCAGCGGCGCCTCGGGGGCAGCCGGCGCGGCGACCGCGACCACATGCACGACCCCGCTGGCCGGCCCGGGGTCGTGGCCGTAGAGCGCTCGCGCGACCGCCGAGACCGCCGCCGCCGTCCCGGCGCCGCCGACGTCAGGGAGGCCGGTCGTCATCCGCGACGCCGGAGCGCCAGCAGGCCGAGCAGCCCGGTCAGCGCGGCGAGCGGGACCGGACCGCCGCCTCGTCCGCTCGCGCAGCCGCAGCCGCCGGTGTCCTCGGCGCCAGCGCCGCTGTCGCCGCTGTTGCCGCTGTTGCCGCTGCCGCCGCCGTTGCCGCCCGGGCCGCCGGGGCCGCTGGCGCCGCTGCTCACACCCCAGATGGCGACATCGTCGATGTTCCAGCCGCAGAACTCGATGCCCTGATCGGTGGGGCCCATGGTCCAGCGAAGGAAGACCGTCGCCTGACCGTCGGCCACCTCGCTGATGTCGTACTCGACCTCCCGCCAGGCGTTGTCGGCGACGTCCTCCTCATTCTCCCAGAGGGTCGTCCACTGCTGACCGTCCGCGGAGACCGCGAAGGCCGCGCTGTCGTACTGGCCCTCCTCCACCCCCAGCCAGCGCTGAAAGCGGACCGTGGTGAGGCTCAGGTCGCTCATGTCGATGGGACCGGCGGTCAGGTGCTCCGCGCCCATGCGCTTCTCGTAGTCGCCGCTCAGGTTGTAGCCGTAGACGTTCAAGCCGGTGGCCCCGCCCTCCGGATCCGAGGAGCCCGACGCCCCCCCCATCCCCTGCGGCTTGCCGAAGGCCCACGCCCCCTCCACGGACCAGCCCGGGTTCTGATCGAGCGACCAGCTCAGCTGCTCCTCAGGGTTCCCCACAAAGAGGGTCGCGGGGATCTCTACGTCCTCACTGTCCTCACTGTCCTCACTGTCCCCGCCGGTGAAGACCAGCGCGTCGTCGTAGCGGCCGGCGGGCAGTCCGTCGGCCGCGTTGTTGACCTTGGCGGTGATGGTCACGGTGTCGCCGGCGGACAGCGCGCCGCTGTCTGGGGTCACGTTGAGCCAGGTGGCGGTGTTCACCACCTCGTAGTCGATCGCCGAGGCGCCGCGGTTCTCCAGCGTGAAGGTCGCCTGGGCGGGGGTGAAGGGCCCGCCGACGTCGCCCTCGGCGGTCAGGGGGTCACCGTCGACTTGCAGCCCGGTGAGCCAGGGGGCCAGGGTGTCGACCGTGGTGGCGCCGGTGTTGCCCGGGTCCAGCCAGTCCTTCAGGCGGCTGCTGGAGCTGCCCCCGCCGTTCCAGGAGGTCTCCAGCGAGCCGTACCAGTCCGACTCGTTGTTGCCGCAGGCGGCGCCGCCGCCGTGGAGCTGGCCGATGACGCGGTGATCCTGGTTGAACAGGGGCGAGCCCGACGAGCCGCCCTCCGTGGTCCCCGCGTCCCAGTCCTCCACCCACACGTGGGTGCCGTCTCCCGGCGAGTTGTAGCTCGAGTAGCTGCTGATCGCCGTGGCATCGTTCTCGAAGCTGATGGCCTTCTCATCCAGGTTCGGGTGGTGGATGGCCACCGCCGACCGGGCGTCCTCGCCGCTGCGATCCCAGCCGGCGTAGGCGACCTGGTGCGCCTCCTTCGGCAGGTCGTCCAGCTCCACCAGGACGAAGTCCGAGCGGCTGTAGCTGGCTCGGAAGGTCGCGCCGGACTGGGAGTTGTTCAGGGGACCGCCGCCGCGCTGGTCACAGCTCGGAGACTCGAAGTTCCAGTAGAAGACCATGGTGGAGGCGTTGCTGGAGCGCACGCCGCAGTGATCGGCGGTCAGGAAGTACGGGGTCTCGTCGCCGGCGGTGTTGTTCACCATCGCGCCGGAGCAGGTGTACCAGCCGCTCAGCGAGTACATGGCCGCGGACGAGATCTCCTGGCGCCACTCATCGCCCTCCGAGCAGACGACGTTGATGTTGCAGGATCCGGACTTCTCCAGGGCATCCTCATCGGCGCTCACGTCGCCGGCGGTCAGGCCCCGGTAGCCGACGTTCACCCGCGACAGCGACAGCGACAGCGCGTCCCGCTCCCGGGGCGGCAGCGTCAGCTCCAGGACGGCCTCGCTACCCTCGAGGAGCGCGGTCCACAGCTCGCGGTGCGGCTTGTTGTCGCGCTCGTCGAAGGTGAGGTTTTCGCGGGTGTGCTCTCCGGGGGGGTGGATGAACAGCACCGCGTCGGGGGGCAGGTTGACGTCGGTGAAGCCGAAGTTCAGGCTCCGGGCCCCCGGCGAGGACAGCCGGTAGCGCCACAGGAGCCGCCCGTCGTCGAGCGCCTCCCAGACGCCGTGGGTCTCCGGCGTCACCGCGACGGCGGCGGGCACCGCGAAGCGATGCGGCAGCCCGGCGGCCGCGCGGCGGGCGTCCTCGGCGGCCTCGGCGGCTGGATCGGGAGCGGCGAGCTCCATCACCGGCACCGCGCCGATCTGAAGGGGCGAGGCGTGAGCGGCGGCGAGGAGAAAGACAAGCATCCGGGGCCTCCGGGCGGATCGTGGGGGGATAAGGGTAGCCGGAATCCACGGGGAGCGACATGAGCTACGCGGTCAAGGAGGTGTACTACACACTGCAGGGTGAGGGCGCCCAGGCTGGCCGCGCGGCCGTGTTCTGTCGCTTCGCGGGCTGCAACCTCTGGTCGGGCCGCGAGCAGGATCGCGCCGAGGCCGCCTGTCGCTTCTGCGACACGGACTTCGTGGGCGTGGACGGCCCCGGCGGCGGTCGCTTCGCCGACGCCGGGGCCCTGGCGACCGCCATCCGCGACTGCTGGCGGGCCGTCTCCGGCGGCGGCGGCGCCCCCTACGTGATCTTCACCGGCGGCGAGCCCGCGCTGCAGCTCGATCGCGCGCTCATCGACGCCTGCCACCAGGCGGGCCTCGAGGTCGGCGTGGAGACCAACGGCACCCGCGCCCTGCCCGAGGGCGTGGACTGGATCTGCGTCAGCCCCAAGCCCCGCTCGGAGCTGGTGATCACCCAAGGCCACGAGCTGAAGCTCATCTACCCGCAGCCGGAGCTCGGCCCCGGGGACTTCGAGCACCTGGACTTCGAGCGCTTCTACCTGCAGCCGATGGACGGACCGGGCCGGGCGGCCAACACCGCCGCCGCTATCGACTACTGCCGCCGCTCCCCCCGGTGGCGCCTCTCCCTGCAGACCCACAAGCTCACCGGTATCCCCTGACGGCCCAAGGGTTCACTAAAGCGGCCATAAGTGGCGCGGCAACGTCAGCGACCTACACTCCTGACCATGCACACACTGATCCTCCTCCTCATCGCTTGCGCCTCCGACCCGGTCGCCGAGGGGGCCCCCTCCACGCCAGAGGCGCAGGCCTCTCGCTCATCGTCCGATACACCCGCCGCCGCGACGGCCAAGACGACCGACTCCGCGACCACCGTCGAGCTCGACCTCTGCGGACGCCCGCTGTCGATGACGCTCTCCCCCCCCGGCGCGGGCACCAGCGACCCCGGGGCCTACACGATCGTGCCCGGCGCTCAGGTGGGCCTCGTTCGCATTGGCCACCCCGTCACCGCCGAGGCGCTGCGCGCGTACGGCTGGGTCGGCACCTGGGAGGGCGGCCCCCTGACGTGGTTCGACCTGCCGGCGAACCTGAGCCCCGAGGAGTTCGTGACCCGCGTCCAGCCCTCGTACCACTGCGAGGGGCTCGGCGGCGACGGCCTGATCTCGGTCGAGGGCGGCGTCGTGACCGCCGCGACGCTCCATGACGATCGCTTCACGGCGTCCAACGGCGTGGGCCCCGGCTCGTCGCTCGCGGAGACCAGAGACTGGCTCTGCACCGAGCGCTGCGAGGAGACCCCCATGATGATCGGCGTCGACCTCATCATCTCCGCGGACGGCGTCTCGGCGAGCTTCATCGATGAGGCGGTCTACCAGATCACCGTCACGGCGGAGACCGGCGCCGGCACCGGCGACGCGACGGAGCGCAAGCAGCGCGATCGCAACACGGGCAAGGCCGGCCGGGGCGGCAAGAGCAAGCGCGGGCGCTGAGGACAGCAATGATCACTAATGATGACTGGGGAGCTCTCGAGTGATTCGCCCAGCGAACGTCCGCTCCACGCGGTAGGCTGCCCGCCGTGAAGTGGTCCCTCATCGGCCCGAAGATCCCGGCTCTTGTCTGGCGCAGCCAGATGTTCCGGGCGCACTCCCTCGAGGATGTCGCCCAGGGCATCCGCTGGGATCCCATGCGCTCTCCCGCGGACTGGGAGGGCCTGGATGCCCGTGAGCTCCCCGACAACCAGCGGGTCCTCCTGCTGATTCACGGCACCGGGCTCAGGACCCGCGAGGGCTTCATGGGCCTCTCGCCCGAAGAGTTCCAGCGGCTGTATCAGCAGTACGGCGATCGCATCATCGCCTTCCAGCACCGCGCGCTGGGCCGCTACCTCGACGAGAACGTCCGCCAGCTCTGCGCCTGGCTCGGCCGCGGCGGGGTGCCGCTGCGGCTGGACATCCTCGGGCTGAGCCGCGGGGGCCTGCTGGCGAGGTACATCGGCGAGGGCTGGGCTGAGGGGATGCCCGGCGCCGAGCTGGCGGAGCTCCACAAGGTGATCTTCGTGGGCACCCCCAACGGCGGCACCCCCAGCGCCCGAAGAGATCCCCCCTTCAAGGGCTCGCGGCCGATGAAGGCGTGGCGGGTCGACGTGCGGCGCATGGCGCTGGTCAACCAGAACAGCCGGGAGGTGGAGCTCCTCCCGGATCCATTCTCCATCGCGCCCTACATCCCCGAAGAGGATGAGCGCTTCGGGATCTGGCCGGGCATCCGGGGCTCCCAGGACCAGCTCCCCACGAGCCAGGTGCTGCGGCGACTGAACGGCTTCCTCGGCGCGGCGCCGGGCCCGACCCAGACCACCCTGCGCTACTTCGGCATCGCCTCCATCTTCGACTTCGGCTTCGGCGCCCCCGACAAGCAGCTCTACAAGGGCGAGCACGGCACCCGCAAGGCGGTCACCGCCTGGGCGCTGCCCATGACCAACGATCTGGTCGTGCCGACCGCCAGCGTCTACGCCCCGCACCAGGGACCGCACGCCTGCGGTCTCTTCCCCCTGACCAGGGAGCGGCTCATCGTGCTGGCGCCGTCGGCCAACGTCACCCACGTCGGGCTGCTGCGCGTCGACCGGGTGCGCCATCAGATCCTGGACTGGCTCAGGTCGAAGCTGTCACCAGATGTCAGCGCGGTAACCGATCCAGAGAGCTGACATAAGCCCCGACAGTCACCGAAGGAGATTCAATGTCCCGAACGCTGTCGCTGCTCGCCCTGCTGACCCTCACCGCCTGCGCAAGCGGCGCGGCGACGGAGCCTCCGACGGCTGCCGCAGCCCCCGGGGACGGCGGGGTGTACGCCGCGATCGCCCTGTCCGAGGGCCAGGCCGAGGCCGTGTTCGCGGGCGGCTGCTTCTGGTGCATGGAGACCGCCTACGAAGGCGTCGACGGGGTCATCGAGGTGCTCTCCGGTTACACCGGCGGCGCCGAGGACAAGCCGACCTACCGCCAGGTCGCCAACCACATGACCTCCCACTACGAGGCCGTCCGGGTGGTGTACGACCCGTCGAAGACCGACTACGCCGCGCTGCTGCACATCTTCTGGCGAAACGTCGATCCCACCCAGGCCAACGGCCAGTTCTGCGACAAGGGCGATCAGTACCGGACGGCCATCTTCACCTCGGACGCCTCGGAGATCGCCGCCGCCGAGTCGACCCGCGCGGCCGCCGCCGCCGAGCTGGGGGAGTCCATCGTCACCGAGGTGCTCCCCGGCGCCACCTTCTGGGTCGCCGAGGCGTACCACCAGGACTTCTACAAGAAGAACCCGACCCGGTACTACAGCTACCGGACCGGGTGCGGCCGGGACAAGCGCCTGGAGCAGCTCTGGGGCGAAGCTCCGGCGCACTGACAGGGCACTGACAGGGCACTGACAGGGCACCGCGCCCGGGTCAGCTGCTGTAGGCCGGCGCGATGGCCTCGATCTCGGCCTGGGCCTCGAACCAGTCCGTGAGCTCCTTGCGGCGCCCGCTGGCCGCGCGGGACAGCGCGCCCAGCAGCACCTGCAGCTCGGCCTCGATGTCGACCCGGCGCTCGTCCAGCGGCTGACGCAGCGCGTCATTGAGCGCGCCGTCGCCCAGCAGGCTCTCCATCTCCGAGAGGCTCGACACCAGCGACAGGCCCCGCTCCCTGGCCCGCTGATACAGCGGCGCGTCGGCGTCGCCCGTCAGCGCCAGCACCGCGCGGCGGTTGGGATCCATCGAGGGAGCCGCGGCCAGCGCGGGCGCGGCGCGTGACGCGGTCGCGACGGCGCGGCGACGCAGGTGACCCGCTCGGTAGCCGCCCCAGAGGAGCCGGCGGACCATGAACAGACTCAGCAGCACCAGCAGCGGCGACTGGAGCGCCACCGCGGCCACCAGCGTGAGCCCCAGCGCCACCGCGCCCCGGGCGGCGCGGCGCATCAGGACTCGCCGCTGAACGCTGACCGGGACAGCGCCGGGGGCGGCGCCGGTGACAGCGTAGGCGACGGGGTGGACGCTGTGGTGAGCGGTGAGCGCCGTGTCGGACATTTCTCTCCTCGGGGTTGTCTGTTCAATCTGTACCCGGCTTGATTACGGACAAGCTTCGGCCAGGTAAAGTTGTGTGAAGCAAGGCTGTGTGAAGCTGCGCTGCGTCAAGCCCGCTCGGCCCGCCGCCGGAGGCGGGTGAAGGTGCGGCCGATCCCCATGACCTTCCGGGTCTCCAGCAGCGTCTCCACCGCGATCCCCCGCAGCCGCTCGGTGCCCGAGACGATCAGCGCGTCCACGAGCCCGCGCTCGGCGGCGATCCGCCAGCGCCTCGACCTCGACGGGGTCCGGGTTGAAGGCGCGGTGGTAGTCGAAGACCGGGTTCTGAGACACCCTGCCCGGCACATCAGCGTGGCCCAGGTGGAGGCGGCCGGTGGGGCGATCGCCGGTGAGGATGCGCTGCTTGGAGTCCATGAGTCTCTCGGTCGCGCCCCGTTCAGGTGCGTACGCCGAGCAGGCAGACACGGGGCGCGATGAGGGTGGCCCGCCGCTCGGCGGGCCGTGGCGCAGAGATGTCGCGAACGGCCCGCTAGAGGGGCCGCCACCAACGTCGGGTCATGGGGACGCGGATCGACATGCCCTCAGGGATAGGTCCGGGCGCGGCCTACGTCAAACACCGATCCAGAATTCCGGGGAGCTGTCGGGACGGGCCCCGTAGCGCCGCGTCCGGTTAGAATCGGCTGAGATGCAGACGCCGGACTACGAGAACATCACCCCGCTCATCCTCAATCAGCGGATCCACCGCCGCAGGGCGGAGTTCACCTTTCGCTGCCCGGTGTCTGGTCATGAGGTGCGCGCCAACGCCACCCTCCCCCAGCCCACCGAGCTCAGCGGCGTGGCGACGCAGATCGGCCGCAGGTCACTGTTCCAGGCCGTTCGGGGGGCGCTCTTCTCCGCCATCCACCGCGCCTTCGGCCACGGCATCTTCGGTCGCCTGATCGCCGAGGTGATCCGATCGACCGTGCAGACCCTGGAGCGGGAGCGCGGCGATCTGACCGCGGCCGAGATCCGTGAGGCCGCCGTCGAGGCCTTCCGAGGCGTCTCCCGCCGCTTCGTCTGGGAGCCCCAGGCGGGCCGATGGATCGCGCTCGAGGCCGCCCAGGAGCTCTTGAGTGACTTCGACAAGCGGCTGGCCGAGGCGCCGATCCTGCACCCCTACGATCAGGGCGTGCTGGCGCGGATGCTGGTCGAGGTGGCCCGCTCGGACGGGCGGGTCTCGGGCGAGGAGGCCGGCTGGTTGACCCAGTACATCGCCGCCTCCGAGGGCTCCATCGAGGGGCTCGCCGACCGGCCCGCGCTGACCTCGGCCGAGCTGGGCGAGACCACCGGCGCCGTCCGCGAGAACCTGCTGATGCTGGCCTGGGCGGTGGCCCTGGTCGATGAGTCCTTTGACGCGCGCGAGCAGGCCCTCCTGGCGGCGCTGGCGGACGGCCTGGGGCTGCCGGAGGTCGCGCGCTTCGAGGCGGCCGAGACCGCCCGCGCCTACGTCCTGGAGCAGGCGCTGGAGCGCATGGTCACCTGGGGCGGCCACGACGAGCACGCCCGCGACGAGCTGAACGCCATGGCCGAGCGCATCGGCGTCGCTCGGGACGAGGCGGAGCGGGTGGAGGCCCGCTACCTGCGTCGGCGCGGCTCGGCCAGAGCCGCCGAGCGACGCTGACCGGCGCGCCGGCTGCTCCCCATCAGGCCCGCGGCAGCCGCGCCGCGTTCCAGGCCATCATCCCGCCGGCCATGTTGTAGACATGCTGGTAGCCCATGGTGGCGAGGGCGGCCGCGGCGCGCCCCGAGCGGCCGCCGCTGCGGCAGATGACCAGCACCGGCGTGTCCTTGGCCACGCCCGGGAGGCCGGAGCGCAGCACGTCGCCGAGGGGGACGTTGCGGACGTCCTCCATGACGCCCAGCTCGCTCTTCAGCTCGTTGGGCTGCCGCACGTCGACGCGGAGGAGGTCATGCCGGCTGTTGACGACGGCGGGGGCGATGTCCTTGTACTGCTTGCTGACGGCGCTGAACATGATCCGCTCCTGGAGGCTTCAATGCCTCGATTCTGTTGGTTGCCTGGGTGTAAAGCAGGATGCGTGCCAGCCTCAGGGACCAGATTCCACCACCAACATCTCAAAACCACTCAATACGTTTCACAAACGAAATCGATATTGAGAAGACGTGAATCAGCGCCCCTCCCTCAGAGGTCCAGCTCCGCCAGGGCGTACCCCATGACCGCCATCTCGGCGGCCGTGCGCCGCAGGTTGTCCGGATCGATCTTGTCCAGCGTGTCGGCCGGGGTGTGATGAATCGGCCAGTACCCGGTGGTGTCGTGATCGACCCCCAACCCCAGCGCCCCCAGCTCCACCAGCGGCCCCACATCCGCGCCCGAGTACGCCCGCCTGAGGCCGTCACCGGCCAGCGGTCGGAGCAGCGCGGACACAGGCGCCAGCGCCGCCATCACCTCCGCCAGCCGCGCCTCGACGGCGGCCTCATCCTCCCCCCGCACATCCACCCGGAAGCCAGCGGGCAGGCCGCCGCCCGTGTCCGACTCGATGGCGCCCACGTGCCGCTCTCCCGCCTCGACCGCCGCCGCCGCGTAGGCCCTGGCGCCGCCGAGCCCGTTCTCCTCATTGGTGAACAGCACCACCCGCACGCTGCGGCGCGGGGCGACCTCCAGGGCGGCGATCAGCCGCCCGGCCTCCATGGCCGCCGCGCAGCCGAACCCGTCATCCTGGGCGCCCTGTCCCACATCCCAGGAGTCCAGGTGGCAGCCGAGCACGACGTACTCATCCGGCAGCTCGCGGCCCTTCAGCTCACCGATGACGTTGTGGCTCACCCCCTCGCCCCGATCCTGAGCGCCCATCTTGAGCGCCAGGCGCACGGGCTCACCCCGCTCACTGAGCCGCCGCATCCACGCGGCGTCCTCCAGCGTCACCGCCGCCGCCGGGATCTGCGGGGCGGCCCCGTGATCCAGCGAGCCCGTGTGAGGGGTGTAGAGACCATGGGGCGCCACGCTGCGCACCAGCACGGCCACCGCGCCGAGCGCCTCCGCAGCAGCCGGTCCCTTGCTGCGGTACTTCACGGTCTCGCCGTAGGTGGTGAAGGGCACATCGTAGAGCACGATCCTGCCGGCGACCGCCTCCCCCAGCCGCTCCAGATGCTCGAAGTCATCGACCACCAGGACCTCGGCCTCAACGCCGCCGCCCGGCGTCCCCACGGACCACCCGAGCCCGAGCATTCCCAGCTCGCGCTCGACGGGGGCCAGCATGGTCAGCGACTCCTCGCCGCGCGTCCACACCTGCACCGCGACCTCCTGCCTGGTGGCGGTGAGGCCGTCCTCCGCCATGCGCGCCGCCCCCCAGTCCACCGCCCGCTCCAGCGCCGGGCTGCCGGTGAGGCGGTGGCCGATGGTGTCGCAGAGCTCCGTCAGCTCCTCCCAGGCATCGTCGGAGGTCAGCGCGCCGCCGATCAGCTCCGCGGCGACGGCCTCCAGCGAGGGCGGCGCCGGCTGCTTCTTGGCGAGGGCGGGCGCGGCGAGGGCGACCATCGCGAGGGCAGGCGCGGCGAGCGCGATCGCGGTGATGTGGGCTCGGGGTGACACGTGGGAACCTCCAGGTGGCTCACACCTATCCCCCCGGGCGTCTCCCTCACCAGCAGCCCTTGTCCCCGATGTCCAGGGAGTCGTCGCACTGGTAGTGCACCTCGTAGCAGCAGCCGTCTTCGCCGCCGCCGAGGTCGTCGATCTTGACGTAGTTGATGCCGCAGGTCTCATCGAGCTGAGCCTGAAGCTCCGCCTCGATGTCCTCACCGAGCGGACACGCCGAGGTGTCGTACTCCGTCAGGCAGATGCGCTCGAAGCCGTGGAAGGCGCAGTCCGCCTGAACGATCATCGGATAGACAACGAGCGCCGCGCCCACGGCGAGCAGGCGTGAGCGTTCACTGAAGAGTGTCATGATCAACTCCGCCCGCCTCGATCCCAGCGACCTATAGCTTGGAGCTGAGCAGGTCGGCGACAACAACGGAGAGCGTGTGAAGCCCATCCGAAGCGAAGGCGACGTCGACGAGCTGCTGGACGCGGCGAGGACCGCCGCGGTCATCGCGGCCTGGAAGGAGCGCGGGCTCCTGCGCGCGCTGGCGGATGGCCCCGTCGCGCTCTCGACGCTGGACGCCGACCCGCGAGCGGTCGCGACCACCGCCCCCATCCTCGCCCACGCCGGGCTCATCATGGGCGACGGCGAGCGCTTCGTGCTCACCGACGTCGGGCGGGATCTGCTGGACCGCGATCGCCTGCTGGGCTGGCGTGATCTGCGGCACCTGCGGGAGCTGGGTCGCATGGGCGACGTGATGGCCGACGGAGGGCCGGTGCTGGATGACGCGGGCCGCTCCCGGGTCAGCACCGGCGGCGTCCGCCCGGAGGATCCCGAGGCCTCGGCGAGCTTCCTGCAGATGCTCTACGACTCAGCCGCCGACGCCGCGCCGCGCACCTTCCGCTGGACGGCCCCTCGGGTGAAGCCGGGCGGCCACGTGCTGGATCTCGGCGGCGGCCACGGCCGCTACGCCCGGTGCTTCGCGGACGCCGGCTTCACCGCGACCCTGCTGGACATGCCCATGGTGGTGGCGCTGGCCCGGGCGCGGCACGGCGACGCGCTCCGCTACCTGGAGGGGGACTTCCTCGCCGGCGCCGCGCTCGGCGGCCCCTACGACTGCGCGCTCCTCTCGAACATCGCGCACGGCCAGTCCAGCGACGAGAACCGGGCGCTCATCGCCCGGCTCCATGACGCCATGCTCCCCGGCGGGGTGCTGGTGCTGAAGGACATGTTCCTGGATGACCTCGGCCGGGATCCCGCCGAGGCCGTCTACTTCGGGGTCACCATGCTCTACTACACGGCCCGGGGCCGCAGCTACGATCTGCGGGAGGTGGGCGCGTGGTGCGCGGCGGCGGGCTTCGAGCCGATCGAGTCCGCGGCCCTCGGCCGCTTCAGCCTCGTCTTCGCCCGGAAGCCCCTGGCCTGAGCCCGCCCGGACAGCACCCCCGGCAGCAGCAGCGCCGCGTCGCCGAACTCGTGGGCCCGGTAGCCGGCGACCGCCGCGTGGGCCGTGGCCGCGGCCAGCAGCGAGGGCGGCGCGAACGCCTCCAGCAGATCGTAGTGGCTGGACTCCCCGGCCTCGTGCATCCCGGTGAGCAGGCCGTCGATCACCGCCAGCGACATGCCGCGGCGCAGCACCAGATCCGTGCAGCCCGCGCCCGCCGTCAGCCGCCCGTGCCGACGCAGGTTGCCCTCCAGCGCCCGCACCACCGACGTGCCCACCGCGATCACCCGCCCGCTGGCGCCGCGAATGGCCGCGGCGGTCTCCGCGGGGATCTCGTACCGCTCCGGCAGCGGCAGCAGCGCGTCCAGGGTCGCGTCCCCCGTGGCCGAGAGGCCAGCCGCGTGGGTCAGGCGGGCGACGCCGATCCCCCGCCGCTTCAGCTCCGCCAGCACGCTGAGCCGCAGCCCGTAGCCCGCGCTCGGCATCTCCACGGCCCAGGGCCGGCCTGCGTAGGCGGTCTGCACCGCCGCCAGGGGCACCGGGCCGTCCAGGTAGCTGTACTGAATGGGCCGCCCCAGCGCGTAGAGCGCCGCCCAGAGCGCCGGGCCGCGCGCTGAGAAGTCCAGGCGCACCAGCCGCTCGGAGCGCCCGGAGACCGCGCCGATGACCGCGCGCAGTCCGCCAGCGAACCGAACGCCAGCCCCCACGCCCATCGCCGGCGGCGGCGGCCGGGTGTCGGTGTCCTGTCGCCAGTCGCCCTCGCCGAAGGCCACAGCCCACCACCGCCCCTCGCCCGCGTCGGACACCAGCCTGAGCTCGACGTCCCGGCCGCCGAAGCGCCCGGCCAGGGACGCCGGCAGCGTCGCCGCGTCGTTCACCACCAGCAGATCCCCGGGCGCCAGCAGCGACGGCAGCTCAGCCATGGACTGATCCCGCCAGCGGCGCGATCGGGTGTCCACGGCGAGCAGCCGCCCGCCCTCGGGGCGAGCGCGGGGGCCGGACTCCGCCCGCAGCGCGGCGGTCACGCCGTCACCTCCCCGGCCGAGAGACGGGCGCCTGCGGGCGCGGACTGAATCAGCCGCGCGATGCTCGCGGCGACGACAGCCGGCGCCGCCAGGGTCGCCGGATCCGCGTCCGGGAGGGCCGCGGCGTGCATCGCCGTGTCCATCTCGCCCGGGTCCACGCTGAAGACGCGCACGCCGGCCCCCTCCAGCTCGGCGGCGAAGGTGCGGGTGAGGTGATCGAGGGCGGCCTTGGAGGCGCCGTATGCCCCCCAGGTCGGGTAGGCCTCCACCGCAGCGTCCGAGCTGATGTTCACCACCACGCCCCGGCCGGCGAGCACCATGGCCCCGAGCAGGCGGCGGGTCAGGCGGTAGGGGCCGAACAGGTTCACCGCGAAGGTCCGCTCCAGCGAGCCCGACGGCGCGTCGGCGAGGGCCGGCAGCGGCACCGCGCCCAGCGTGCTGGCGTTGTTCACCAGGAGGTCCACCGGACCGGCGAGCGCCGCGGCCTGCCCCGCGATGCGCTCGATGGCCTCCGGATCCCCCACGTCGGCGACGACCCCCCAGGCCTCGCCGCCGCGTCGGCGGATGCTGTCCACGACCTCATCGAGGGCGGCGCGCCCGCGGGCGACCAGCACGACCCGCGCGCCCTCGGCGGCGAGGTGCTCGGCGAGGGCACGGCCCAGACCTCTGGAGGCTCCGGTGATGAGGGCGGTTCGCTCGTTCATCGACATGACTCTCTCCTTCTGTTGATGTCAGACGAATAGGACCAGCCGGACACTATTGCGTCGATCTTGCTCATATATTGGCGAAGCGCCAAGTCCTCGACGGCCCCGCTCTCCCGCGCGATACTGTCCGGAATCAGAATTGAAGGGAGCAGTCAATGTCACGGTTCGGGATCCGCAAGAAGCTCAAGAAGCTGGCCGGCGTCGAACAGCGGCCCGAGATCGTGAGGTACTCGGTCACCTACGTCCTGCCCGACGGGAGCGAGCGCGTCGTGCAGGCCGAGGAGGGCTACACGCTGCTCATGGCGGCAGACGCCGTGGGCATGACCATCAGCACCGGGCGACGGGCCGGGGGCACCTGCCCCGACGGCCACTGCGCGCTCTGTCGGGTGGAGATCCTCGACGCGACGGGCCTGAACGAGCTGACCGATCCCGAGCAGAAGGTCATGGATGACCTGGCGGCGGGCACCCCGCACGAGGGCCGCGACCGCGAGCCGGGCCCCTCCCCCACGCCGAGCTCCCGGCTGGGCTGCTGGACCAAGATCCAGGCCAGCGGCGCCCGCGTCCAGGTGATGGCGCTGTTCGACCCCGACTCCATCGCGGGCGAGGAGGAGGGCTACTGATGCTGACGGGGCTGGCCTGTCTCTTCGGGTTGCTGTCCCCCGCGCAAGCCGATGCGCTGGCGTGGGACTGGCCGGCGGCGGGTGTGCTCATGTCGCTCGAAGGCACTCTGCGCTTCGAGGATCCCCTTGAGCTCACCCTCGAGAAGTACCCCCCCATGGCTGACGCCGTGACGGCGGTGGCGCGGGTGCACTGCGCGGCGGATGACCGCGCGCCGCCCAGGGTGCTGACCTGCAGAGTCCAGGACGCCCGCATGAAGGCCGTCACCAGCCCCGCGTACTGGTCGGACGTGGAGCGGGTGCTGCAGTCACTGCAGGCCTCCCTCGAGGGCAGCGAGGTGACCCTGAAGCTCGAGCCCGACGGCCGCATCCGGCGCCTGAAGGGGCCGGTCTACGAAGGCGACAGACAGACCGGGGCGCTGCACGATGCCCTGACCTCAGCGCTGTTCTGGAGCCTGGATCTCTCGCTCCCGGGCGACGACGCGCCGAGTTGGATCCAGAAGGAGAACCTGCTCGACCTGTCGCTCTCGATGGCGCACGTGCGGTCCGACGGCAGTGATTTTAGTGATTCCAGTGATTCCAGTGATTCCAGTGATTCCAGTGAGCCCGTCGCCCTGCACGGCGAGGGAGCGGGCGCCGCCGTCGAAGGCACCTACCTCTTCGACGACGCGCGCGGCCTGCTGCTGGAGAGCGAGCTCATCGCGTCGGTCACCAGCGCGGAGACCTCGCTGGTGTCCGTCAACGCCTACACCGTCACGCCGCGCACCTGGGAGAGCCGGATGTCGTTCATAAAGATCGGCGCGGCGCTCGAAAAACTCCCCTGAGGGTGTAAGCCACCCGAGCGACCAGGCGTATGCTTCGTGTCTGGGCCCCCAACGGAGCGACAATGTATCGACACCTGCTTCTCGCCGTCTGCCTGACGTCCGCATGCGGCTTTCGCAACGCCAACCGCGAGCTCGATGAGGACATCATCGCGGATGAGGCAGTCGCGAGCGCGGACGGCGACGAGGATCCGTCGCAGCTCAGGCGGGCGCGCCGGACGCCGCCCAAGGGCGCCGAGTCTCTCATCGAGGATCTCGCGAGCCCCGAGCGCGCGGCCGAGGCCACCGCGCAGCTCGTCGACATGGGCGCCGAGGCCCTGCCGGCGCTGGAGATCGCGGCCTCCGCCGGCTACGAGCTCGCGGTTCGGGGCCGGGCCATCGTGGCGCTCAGTCAGATCGACGCGCCGGAGGTCGACGGCCTGCTGCTCGCGATCCAGGACGACACACAGGACGAGCTGCTCGCCCGGACCTGGGCCGCCGCGGCGCGGGTGAACCGGGCCCAGACCCTCGACGACGTGCTGGGCTTCGCGCCGCTGCTCGCGACCTTCCCCGGGCTGGAGCGGCCCATCAAGCTGCGGGTCGAGGCCACCGCCGGGGAGCTGGAGGACGTCTCGGGCGCGCTGCGCATGATCGAGGCGGATCCCAACATCGGCGCGGTGCTCACCGACGCCGTGCTGGCGGCCGGCGCCGAGCCGCTGGTCACCGCCATGCTCACCGGGCCCACCCAGCAGGTGCGCATGCTCGCCGCCGGCTACCTGGCCACCCTGGCCCAGCAGGACAAGGCAGCCGTCGACGCGGTCATCGACGGGCTGCGCTACAAGCCCGGCGCCGAGGCCGTGCCCTGGGAGGGCGGCCCGCTCTACGTCCCCTCCCTGAGCTACCGGGGCGATCAGGCCCGCTCCCTCGTTGGCGCGCTGATCACCTGGTACCTCTACGCCGATGAGGAGAACCTCCAGGAGCAGAAGCAGCAGGTCTACAACAACCTCCAGAGCGTCAACCTCATCCGGCCGGCCGGCCTGCAGTGGGCGCCCAATGAGCCGACGGAGCTGCTCAAGGCCTGGGGACAGGCGGTGGGCCCCGAGGCCATCGAGAAGATCCTGGCGGAGCTGGGGCTGACGAAGAACAGCCGCTACGCCGCGGTGGTGAAGGATCTCAAGTGATAGCGCTCCTCCTCCTCGCGCTCAGCGGCCCGGCGGTCGCCGGGGGCTGCGAGTCCAGCTGCGAGGTGGGCTCTCAGGGGCACACCGCGGCGCTCACGGACGCGGAGTTCACGATGTGGCTCGGCTCCTACGCGGCGGACGCGCCCGAGGCGCCGGAGCTGGCGCTGGAGACCCTGCTCTTCCACGGCGAGCGCACCCGCGCCCAGCTCGATCGGCTGGGCTACGGCTCACTGGATGACGCGCACCGATCCACCCTCGACCGTGAGCTCTCCCGGGATCGGGTCGTCGTGGAGATGCGGCTCATCGACGACGACGGCGTCACCCGGGCCATCCTGCCCGCCACGGAGATACCGCTGGTCGAGAAGCAGCACCTGCTCTTTGAGGACACGGGCTCGCTCGGTCAGCTCGTCACCGGCGGCAAGGTCAAGCGGGTCGGCCTGGACCACTTCTGGACCCGGTGGTGACTGGAGGGCGTGCACTTCGCGGCGGGTCCGTGGTTCGAGGTGATTGAGAGCGGCTCAGGCTGGCAGCCCTTCGGCGAGGCCTGGCTGAGCGACGCAACAGACAACCAACCAGGGCGCCTGGAGCTGCGGCTGCGGCTCGCGGACGCCCACCAAGAGGAGGTCACCGATGCTGTCATTGATCGCGCTGACGACACTGATCACAGGTGATGTAGCCGCCGATCCGTGCGGCATGGTGCCGCCGATCCGGTTCACCAACCAGGCTCCGATTGAGCGCATCGGCGCGCAGCGGACGTACGTGAGCTTCCGCAACGGCGTGGAGACGATGGCGCTGCGTCCCGGGTTCCAGGGCGAGGTCGAAGAGTTCGGCATGCTCATCCCCTTCCCCTCCCCGCCGGC
>Ga0316204_10003786_pt1 | contig 29119 bp, 24 predicted proteins | sample 6monrhotite_MG_2_FD_205661 | JGI IMG/M metagenome (GOLD analysis project Ga0316204, IMG submission 205661) | Microbial mat bacterial communities from mineral coupon in-situ incubated in ocean water Damariscotta River, Maine, United States -... | ecosystem: Environmental > Aquatic > Marine >...
CGCGTCATATTTTTGTACTGGCAAGGCGAAATGACGAGTAATAGCCGGTCTATTGCGAGGAATTTCAACGCCGCCAGGACAGAAATAGGACAGCAATAAAGCCTAAATCCTAAACGCTTTGGGTATATATGTTCGCCCCAGGGGTATTGTTGCAGGCGTTGTATACAATGCGCCAGGGTTTGCCGGATGCCGTCTGTTGGTCGAATGGCATAAAAGGCCCGTATCTTTTTATCCATAAGGTTTAGCAGGTTAAATCAAACCGGGTGGTCACTGGCTGACGAATGTCAACTGATTCATCGTTGTTTATGTCGTTTAGCCATTACGGTCTCCCGGATTGCCGAAACTGACAATCTAATTATGGCACTGTATACTTCTGAATTCACTGACCGGTTGATGCTTGGGGGCGGTATCCTGGTGAGTTGTATCCAGGTGGCACTGGATTGGCATTGTCAATACGTAAGTTACCCCGGTGGCCTAAGTAACCAATGTGACTGAAATTGCATAAGTAGTACGGCAATATAGCCAAAATCCCAAACGCTTTGGGTATATAACAGTATAATTTAGCGGAGTTATCATGAGCGTTCAAACCGACATTGAAAATAAACTGGCAAACGGTATTAACCTGTTGCACATGGAAGTGGTGAATGAGAGTAATAACCATAATGTACCGCCAGGCTCAGAGTCGCACTTTAAGCTGGTGTTGGTTTCTGACGAATTTGAGGGCCAGAGCCAGGTTACCCGCCACCGTGCCATCAATAAACTGTTGGCCGATGAGCTGGCCAATAAAATTCATGCGCTGGCATTGCATATCTATACCAAAGCCGAGTGGCTCGAACGCAGCGAGGGGGCACCCATGTCGCCGCCTTGCCTGGGTGGCGCAAAGTAGTGATCCATCGCCTTTTTGCATAGGTTGCCCCGATTGGTGGTAAAACCGCCCACTCAACATACCCGTCATTGTCTACTCTATTTGATAAATTTATCGCCTTGGTTGTCGTTACAACAACCGTCTTGGCAATTGACAGGATGATGATTATGGCAATCATTACGATATTGTCGATTAGGTCATCGGTGGTTTGCGCCACGGTATTGTTGGCTGACCTGCGTGGCGGCAGTGATGGCACCGCATCAAAATGAACTAATTTGTACAATTTAATATCAATAGAATTACCGTTGGCGGGTACTTTCGCAAGTGCAAAGAGTTGTATACCTTGCAGGAAGACAATAAAATCAGCATTTTTTCGTATTAGCAAGGGGTGTTATGGATCAGAGTCAGGCGATTAAAAAATTAAATCAATACGTCAACCAGTACATTATCGGGCAACAATTGCTGGTGGATCGTCTCTTGATCGCATTATTGTGCGATGGTCATTTGCTGGTGGAGGGTGCGCCAGGTTTGGCTAAAACACGTGCAATTAAGGTGTTAAGTGAGGGTATTGAGGGAGATTTTCATCGAGTTCAGTTTACCCCGGATTTATTACCGGCGGATCTCACCGGCACGGAAATTTTCCGCCCCCAGTCCGGCACGTTTCATTTCCAGAAAGGGCCTTTATTTCATAACCTTATTCTTGCGGACGAAATTAACCGCGCACCCGCGAAAGTGCAGTCAGCATTGCTGGAAGCAATGGCCGAACGCCAAATTACCGTGGGTTTAAAAACCTACCCCCTGCCGAATCTGTTTTTAGTCATGGCGACTCAGAACCCCATTGAGCAGGAGGGTACTTACCCCTTGCCTGAAGCTCAGCTCGATCGTTTTTTAATGCATGTGTGCATTGATTATCCGGATGCCCATTCTGAGAAAGAAATACTGGCGCTTGCCCGGCGGGAATCCAGGGAAGTGACCGAGAAAATACTGGCTGAAAACAAGCCGGTGAAAGCCGCATCAACACCCGAGTCTGACGAGGAGGAAGCGCTTTCTCCCAAAATCGATAAACCGACGGAATCACTGGTGTTCCAAAAAGACCTGTTTGAGGCACGCCAACAGGTGCTGGATGTTCACCTGGCGAAGAACCTGGAGCAATATTTGTTAGAGCTGGTGTTAACGACCCGTAACCCAAAAGTATATGGCGATGACCTGGCGAAATGGGTTCAGTTTGGTGCCAGCCCCCGTGCCAGCATTGCATTAGACCGTTGTGCCCGTGCCCACGCCTGGTTGGCGGGGCGTGACTATGTGGACCCGCAGGATATTCAGAACATGGCCTATGATGTGTTGCGGCACCGAGTTTTATTGACCTATGAGGCAGAAGCCGAAGGGGTAACGCCCGATAGTTTCATTGAAACATTAATCTCGCGGATTGCGGTGCCCTGAGCATGGGGTTTTTCACTAAAACTAACGTTAACAAAGGTAATGTTAACAAAGGCAATGTTAACAAAGGCAATGCCAAAAACGTTAATGTTAATGCCAGCAATACTGGCAAGGGTAATCAGCACGACACTGCCAATGGCGAATCAGCCAATGCCGCGGATGGGTTAATTTCAGTATCCACTGAGCACTTAATTGGTTTGCGTCATGTGGCTCAAAGCCTGCCCTTAAAAATCACTAAAGTACGGGCATTACAATCAGGGCAATATTATTCCCCGTTTCGCGGTCGGGGAATGGAATTTGACGAAGTGCGCTTATATCAACCGGGCGACGACGTGCGCAGCCTGGACTGGCGCGTAACCGCACGGCGGGGGGAACCCCATACCAAATTATTTCGCGAAGAGCGGGAGAGAGCGGTGTTGGTTTGGGTGGACTTTCGGTTGCCCATGTTTTTTGCCACGCGGGGTGCATTCAAGTCCGTGATTGCCGCAAAAACGGCGGCATTGCTGGCCTGGAGTGCGCACCACCAACGGGACAGAATCGGCGGCTTGTTGTTTTCGGAACATCACCACCTTGAATTACGCCCGAAAAACGGTAAATCCGCCGTGCTGCACCTGCTGCAATCATTAGCCAAAATGTCACAATTTCACCTGAACGACACGCTCGGGCAATCCGCGTTAGCACAATCCCCGCCGTTGACTGCTTCATCGTCCACCAGCCAAAGTGATGCCTGCTATCAGGCCCTAGCCCGGCTTCGCCGTGTCTCAAAGCCGGGTAGCTTGCTGATATTGATCAGCGACTTTCGTGGAATCGATGAGCAGTCAGAATCCTTATTAACGCAATTGTCTCGACACAACGATGTCGTTATGTTGTCAGTTCATGACCCGCTGGAGAAAACATTACCACCAGCGGGATTTTATCGCCTGACAGATCAACAAAATTCGCTGGCCATTGATACCTCTGATCTCAAGGTGCGGCAACAATACCAGGCGCGCTTTGATCAGCACATGGATTATTTAAAAAACATGAGTAAGCGTCATCATATACATTTTACCTCGTTGTCAACGGAAGAGAATTTGGTTGAAGCATTGCAACGCAAGATATTCATAAAATAAAGGACGCTGCACGTAATTATTGTATTGATTATTGCCATTGAGAATTGCAGGCCAGTACGGCTACAAATAAAAATTTCAAACAAAAACGTGAAGTACAATAACATGAAGTACAGCAACATGAAGTACAGCAACGTAACGTACAACAACTTAATTTACCAATAATTGACCAATGAACCCGGATATAAGTGCTTTACCGTTACGCGATATACACCTGCCAGATGCGGTGTCGTGGTGGCCTTTGGCGCCAGGGTGGTGGATAGTGATAGCACTGCTGTTGCTGTTAAGCTTGTCCGTTGTGCTGTGGCGATACCTGAGAAAACAGGGGCAACTGCGTCGTGACGCCTCATTGGAATTAAAGCAGATTGTTGCGGAATATAAAAAGCGTGATAATGCGCGGCAATTGATAAACCAACTTTCTATGCTGCTGCGTCGGCTTTGTGTCAGTGCGCACCCCCATTATGCCAGCGCAGGACTGACCGGCGTAGCATGGTTGCAGTTTCTGGATGAGATCCATCGCAAGAAAAACAAGCCGAAAATCAGGCGATTTTCCACACCGAGCGGTGAATTATTGATTACCGTGCCCTACAATAACAGTAAAAAAATATCGCAGAATGATGTCAACGCGCTAATTGCAATGTGTCAGGACTGGGTTCGCGCACTGCCTTCAGGTAACCAGCTAAATCAGCCTCACTCTCCACATAACCATCAGCGCCAACTTAACCAGCCGCAAACCAGCCACGCGAGGCAAAGCACATGCTGACGTTTGAGTGGTATTGGATATTTTTAATGTTACCACTGCCGCTGGTTTACCGGTATCTCCTGCCCGCAGCAAAATCCGGCGAGGAAGCGGCATTGCGTGTGCCGTTTATTCAGGACTTTAATTCAGTGACGGTCAGCAGCCTCACCATTAGAAAGAACAAGCTATTATTCTGGCTGGCAATGATCGCCTGGTTACTGATGCTGGTAGCCGCTTCACGGCCACAATGGGTGGGTGATTCCATTGAACTACCCGTTACCGGCAGGGATTTAATGATGGCGGTGGATCTGTCCGGCAGTATGGAGATCGAAGATTTCGTGGTTAGCAACAAGCGCGTCGACCGCTTAACTGCCACTAAAGTTGTGGCCGGTGAGTTTATTGAACGACGGGTGGGCGACCGATTAGGTTTAATATTATTCGGACGACAGGCCTATTTGCAAACACCATTGACCTTTGACCGGGAAACAGTGAGATCCCTGCTGTTTGAATCGGTTATTGGCCTGGCAGGGAAAGAGACCGCCATTGGTGATGCAATCGGTCTGGCAGTAAAGCGATTTCGGGAAACCAAAGCCTATAATGCGCGTAATAAAAAAACGGTAAATCAGGCGCAGGATCAAGTCTTAATTTTGCTAACCGATGGTGCAAATACCGCCGGTGAGGTCGAACCGGTTAAGGCGGCGGAATTGGCGGCCAAAGAGGGACTTAAAATTTATACCGTTGGTATCGGTGCCGACGAAATGCTGGTGCGCTCTTTATTTGGCACCCGGCGGGTTAATCCCTCGGCCGACCTGGATGAAGATACCCTGAAGGCCATCGCGGAAAAAACCGGAGGGCGCTATTTTCGCGCCAGGGATACCCAGGAACTGGAGAAAATATACAGCTTATTGGATGAACTGGAGCCGATTGCCAAAGAGTCCAAAAGCTTTCGCCCAAAAACAGCACTTTATTACTTGCCACTAATGATTGCTCTGATGATTGCGGCGTTGATATTGCTGATCGTCAGTATTCGCCGTTGAAAACGCATTTCAGCGCACAAATAATTAAGTCGATGATGTAACGATCGCGTAACAACGGTTAACAACAGCGCAACAACAGAACATTAACAATAGAATTTTAAACAATGATTGAACTGGATACATTGCATTTTCTACGACCTAACTGGTTATTAGCCACTATTCCGTTAGCGGTGATAACGTGGTTATATCTGCGCAGAAACCTCGACGCCGGTAGTTGGATGCGGGTTTGTGATAAACAGCTATTGCCGTATTTGTTATCCGGTCGGCAGAAAAAGCAGTCCCTCTGGGGTGCCGTGGTCATCGGAATGACCGGACTTTTGTCCATCATTGCACTGGCCGGGCCGGCCTGGAAGCAACTGCCTCAACCGGTGTTTCGATCACAGGCATCATTGGTTATCCTATTGGACCTGTCCCGCTCAATGGATGTTACCGATATAAAGCCCAGCCGTTTGCAGCGGGCGCGCCATAAAATACTCGACATCCTGAAAAAAAGAAAGGAAGGCCAAACCGCGCTCATGGTTTATGCCCTGGAACCCTTTATCGTGAGTCCATTAACCCAGGATGCTAAAACAATTGCTTCGTTGGCAAATGATTTATCCACTGACTTAATGCCATTTCAGGGCAGCTACCCGGATAAGGCAATCGTTAAAGCCATCGATTTATTTAAACAGGCATCGGTGCTGCATGGCGAGATACTGCTGATCACTGACGGGATAGAAACCGAAAATATCCGCGACGTTATTGTTGAATTGAAAAACGCGGGGCATAGTTTGTCAATATTGGGTGTTGGCACCAAAGAGGGCGCACCCATTGCAGATGCAAATGGTGGATTTGTAAAAGACACCCAGGGTTCCATTGTGGTGACCAAGTTGCTCGATGCGCCTTTGCGAGAGTATGCAAGCCTGGGGGGCGGTCGATATCACGAATTAACGGCGGATGATGCGGATATTAACACGTTGATCGATGCGCTCTCCACATCACCACTGAGTGATGAATTCAGCGAGGAAAAGAACAGCTTAAATGTCAATGCTGACCGCTGGCGTGAAGAAGGCCCATGGATTCTGCTGTTGTTATTGCCACTGGTGGCCATTGTTTTTCGTCGGGGCTATCTGGCCGTGCTGGTTATACTGGTACTGCCGGTTCCCAATACGGCCTATGCCATTGATTGGGATAATCTCTGGAAAAACGATGACCAGCGGGCGCAGGCAACCTTAAATAACGGTAACGTGCAGGAAGCCGCGGAATTGTTTAACGATCCACAATGGAAAGCAGCTGCAAACTACCGTGCGGAGAACTATGAAAAAACACTGGAGTCACTGGATGGGGTTACCACACCGGATGCGTTTTACAACAAAGGTAATGCATTGGCTAAACTGGGTAAATTAGAGGAGGCGATTCAAGCCTACGACGAAGCGCTCACCATGAACCCTGAAAATGCAGATGCGAAATATAATAAAGAATTGTTGCAGGATTACTTAAAACAAAACCAACCGCAAAACCAGCAACAGAATCAGGACCAGCAAGGCGACCAGCAACAGGACCAGGGGCAGAAGAACGGCCAGCAAAAGGGAGAGTCCCAGCAGGGCCAGGATCAACGTCAGCAAAACCAGGACCAGCAGTCACAACAGCCGTCGCAGGAAAAAGAGGGGGAGGATTCGCAGCAATCATCGTCCTCGCAAGGAGCAACAGAGGATAACGCGCAACAGCCTTCATCCGGCTCACAGTCTCAAGAGGATCAGCAGGACCAGGCTGAACAACAAGCCAGAAAGCAGGCTGAGAAAGAAGACGGTGCCGATGAGCAGGAGAAAATGCAGCAACTTTCTGAGCAAGAAGCGCAAAATGCCGAGCAGGAAAAATCACAAGCGCAGGCGGCCAACCAGCCGACGCAAAGTGAGCAACAGAGTGAGTCACTGCAGGCCGCTGAGCAATGGTTGCGGCGTATCCCCGATGATCCGGGCGGTTTGCTGCGGCGCAAATTTCAATATCAGTCAGAACTTAACGCCAATCAGGCAAACAGAGAATTAAAACCATGGTAACCAGAGCAGGATATTGGTTGTGTCTCGTCATCCTACTGCTATGCAGTAATACGCTATTGGCCGCGAATATAACGGCTGAAGTGGATAGAAGCGTGATGCAGGAGGACGAGTCGTTTTATCTGACATTGTCCAGCGATGAGGAGGTGGATGCTGACCCTGATTTTTCAGTGTTGGAAAAAGATTTCCGGATATTAAACCGTAGCCAAAGCAGTAATATTCAAATCATCAATGGCCAGATGAGCCGGGAGATGAAATGGCAATTAATGTTAATGCCCAAACGCGGTGGTCAGTTAACCATACCCCGTATTTCATTTGGCAGTGATAAAAGTAATGAGGTACAGCTGAAAGCCATAGCAGCCAAACCCAGCCAGGGGGGTAAAGTAAAAGATTTGTTATACATGGAAACGGACGTTGACCGTCAGTCTGCCTATGTACAATCGCAAATTATATACACCATTCGCATTTATCATGCACTGGCGTTGAATTTAATCAATGCCAGCTTAAGCGACCTGACCATTAATGACTCCGATGCCATTGTTGAAAAACTCATTGATAACAAGTCGTATGAAAAAATAGTGAATGGTAAGCGGTATAAAGTATTTGAAAAGAAATTTGCGTTATTCCCCCAGAAAAGTGGCAAACTCATCATCGAGCCAACGGTTTTCGAAGGGCAATATGTTGACCGACGAAGAACATTGCACACCAAACGGCTGCGCTCGAAACCAATAGACATTGATATTCAACCCATACCCAGTCAGCATGTAGCGGCAAAACAGAGGGTGTGGCTGCCTGCGCCAAAACTGGAATTAAGCGAGAAATGGCCTGACAAAATAACCCAAATCAAGGTGGGTGAGCCGATCACCCGAACACTCACCATTGTTGCCAGCGGTTTAATGTCATCCCAGTTGCCGGAAATAAACAAAACCAAAGATGCCGGTGATATTAAGCAATATGCCGATCAACCTAATTTGGATGATGACAAAAGCAGTCAGGGCTTTATCTCCCGGCGGGAGGAAAAAATTGCCTATATTCCTTCCAGGCCAGGGACGATCACCTTGCCTGGCATTGAGGTTCCCTGGTGGAATACCGAGAAGAATACCCAGGAGTATGCCCGCGTACCGTCACGAACCATCGAGGTGGTGCCGGTTGCAGCGCCAGGTAATACCACGAGTTCAACCGATACCTTGTCTGATGCTAATAAAAAGGGTGAGGGTGATGTTGTTATTAATGGCACAGACCTAAGTCAACCCAATACGCTCATTGCCGGCAACGCATCCGTTTGGTTTTGGGTGAGTGTGGGGTTATTGGTTATTTGGCTTATGACGATAATCAGTTGGCGTTTGTCCATGAGCCGCGCAAAAAATCAGCACGAAGTGCTATCATCCGGTGCGGGTGTGAATCCTGAAAAAATAAAAGCCATTATGAAACAATTAAAATCAGCCTGCGAGAAAAATGAACCCAACTTAACCAAAGGGCCGTTGCTGGAGTGGGGACGGCAACAATGGCCTGACAATCCACCGATGAGTATCGGGCACATTGCGGAACGGGTGGACGAAGCATTGGCGAAGCAATTATTATTGCTAAATGATGCCTTGTATAGTGATGACAAAAACCATTGGCGCGGTGAGCTGCTGTGGCAGGGGATGCAGCAATTGAATGCGCGCAGCAAACAACAGCAGGTTCGGCAGAAAACCACCATTGCACCACTGTTCAGAATAGTGACTGCCGATACCTGATCGAAACAATCACACTGTGTGCAGTATGTTGGTTAAATTAATCAGTCAATTATCTGTTTTTTTTGTTTAATACTGCAAGTCAGTGCCGTCAGTTGCTAATTATGGTTAGAAGTTATGGTCAGTAGTTATGGTTGCTAATGACAGCCATTGATTAAAAATATTATTTACAAACGTTACCATAAAAGGCGAGCACAAAACCACGATGTCCCAGCAACTACCACACAAACAAAAAGATAAGCCCGCATTGCCACAATCGTGGATTACGCCACTACGCTTGCTTGTGTATATTGTGCTGGCGGGATGTTCAGCCTATATTTATTTTAATGTCAAAGACCTGGAATTAAGCCATTTGTTTATCTTTTTGCCTGTCGCGGCGGTTGCCGCCATGGCGTTATTGGACTGCAAAATGAGTGATGCTTATTGGAAGCAGCTGGAATCCGACAAAAAAAGCAGCGCAGACGATAGTGCTCAATAACAAATCCACTAATGAATAAAGACCGAATAAAATGAACTGACAATATGGGCAGATACAGACCACCAAGGCCACCCAGCTCTCAGTATATTACACCAGAGGGGCATGCCAAATTAACGAAGGAGCTTGATTATCTGTGGCATAAGAAACGGCCAGAGGTCACCAGTGCAGTATCCGCTGCAGCGGCGGAGGGTGATCGATCGGAAAATGCCGAGTATATTTATCGCAAAAAACAGCTGCGCGAAATCGATTCGAGGGTATGCTTTTTACGCAAACGCCTGGAGGATATGGTTATCGTTGATAGCATTCCCGATAATACCAGCCGGATCTATTTTGGTGCCTGGGTAACACTGGAGTCAGAGGCGGGGCAGGAATGTCGTTACCGTATAGTGGGGCCGGATGAAATTGACCCCGAAAAAAACCTGATCAGCATGGACTCACCATTGTCAAAAGCACTAATGGGGAAAGCGATCGATGCCGATGTTGAGGTGGAAACGCCCAATGGTAAAATGCGCTATTACATTGTTGATGTGGTTTACGAAAGCAGGCAGACTTAATTTAATCCGTGCCGTCGAACTAATGCCGTCCAATCAATGTAATCGAAGCAATGACTGTTGCTAATGACTGCCGCTAGAGTGAAATGCACTTTTTGTTATTGCCCTGTGATGAGCCCTTAAAAATGACGGGCACACTATACCCAAACGCTTTGGGTATATAGCCCGGCAATCTCCCCTGGTGAGTAGCATGCGTCATACCTATTGCGAGCGACAAACCTATGGCAAGCGACAAACGAAACCATCAACCCGGAGGTACCCATGACTAATTCCACGGCAATACAGGCGCTGAAAGCAGTCGTCCAGGAAACCCTGGATGAGCTTAACGATTTACGGGCATCGATAGAATACGATGAAGAATATATGGGCGGGGCATTAATATTTTTAGAGCAATTGGAACAAGGCGTAGGGCAATTGCATAAAGACATTGAGTCAGGCACTTACCAGTTAGGCGAAGGTGAATTGACATTTATGGACATCGCCAAAAATGCCAACCCCGGCTTATTACCCTTTAAGGAATTATTTACGCAAATTCAAAAAATTCATAGCCAGAAAACTGAGTGACACTTTGCACGGTGAGAGGAGTGTGCTGAGAGAGGCGTGCGCAGTGAGAGCCGTACAGGCTGGTAACGATGAATCACTTAACCATAAACCACCTAAATACCAGCTACTTAAACATATAATGTTTGCGGATATCTGATTTAATGTCCCAAGTGCATTCCATGCCCGCAGGAAAATTGACTAAGTCGCCTGCAACAATGGTAACGGCCTCACCGTTGGCGGGTGTAACAATGACTTCGCCTTCCAGGATATAGCACACTTCGGTTTGATCATAACGCCATTCAAACGTGGATACCTCTTTTTCCCAAACCGCCCAGCTATCTACTGCCAGAGTGTCCAGTTTAATGGGGCTAACATTGTGTTCGATGGTTATCGCTTCCATATACTTATCAACCTGTTAATGTATCAATTCATGAGTAGAATAGAGTGAAATTAGCCAAACGCCAAGCTTATCATCTAAATTAAAAATTGTATTGTTAATGCATACCTTTCATGGCCGCAACATTAGCATTAATATTGGGTATGTTCTTGGGTTTCCTGCTACAATGCGGTGCGTTTTTTTAATAAAAAGCTTCAATCTAAAGCTCCAACCCAACGTGCGGTGAGACAATTAATGAAAACTCCAGTGAAAGCCCCAACGACAGCACCTATGAAGACACGTTTTGCACCCAGCCCCACCGGCTATCTCCACATAGGCGGCGCACGCACTGCTTTATTTTCGTGGCTCTATGCCCGCAAACACGGCGGCAAGTTTGTGTTGCGCATCGAAGATACCGACCGGGAGCGCTCCACCGTGGAATCCGTTAACGCAATTCTTGAGGGCATGACCTGGCTAGGACTGGAATACGACGAAGGCCCTTTCTATCAGACCGAACGTTTTGATCGTTACAAAGTCGTGATTCAGCAGCTAATGGATAGTGGGCATGCGTACCATTGCTATTGCAGCAAAGAAGAGCTGGACAAAATGCGCGAGCGGCAGACGTTCCGCAAAGAGAAACCCCGCTACGATGGTCGTTGCCGGGCACGCACGGCACCGCTTGAAGGGGTGGAGCCTGTTATACGCTTTAAAAACCCGACAGAGGGTTTTGTTGTCATCGATGATTGGATCAAGGGTAAGGTGGTGGTGCAAAACACGGAACTGGATGATTTGATCATTGCACGTTCGGATGGCACGCCAACCTATAACTTAACCGTGCTGGTGGACGATCTCGATATGGGCATCACCCATGTGGTGCGGGGCGACGATCACCTCAACAATACCCCCCGGCAGATCAATATTTTAAAAGCCCTGGGTAAAGAGCCGCCTCACTATGCCCATGCACCCATGATTTTAGGTGGCGATGGTAAGCGTCTATCCAAGCGCCATGGCGCGGTGAGTGTAATGCAGTACCGGCAGGAAGGGTATTTGCCCGAAGCCTTGCTTAATTATTTAGTGCGGCTTGGTTGGTCGCATGGTGATCAGGAAATATTCAGTATCGATGAAATGATAGAGTTTTTCGATATAAAGGATGTGAATAGCGCGGCATCGGCGTTTAATGGTGAAAAGCTGTTGTGGTTAAACCAGCAATACATCAAAAACAGTGACCCCGCCCACGTGGCGCATCATTTAAGCTGGCACTTAGGAGAGTTAGGTATCGACCCCGCTAACGGGCCGGATCTGGTGGATGTTGTTAAAGTGCAACAGGACAGGTCTAAAACCCTGGTGGAAATGGCGCAGAATAGTGTTTGTTTTTACCAGGATTTTGATGAATTTGATGCCAATGCCGCCAAAAAACATTTAAGGCCTGTGGTGAAAGAACCTTTAACTGCAATGCGTGATCGCTATGCCGCGTTAAAGGACTGGTCTGCAGCACCGCTGCACCAGGTGATTATTGAAATCGCTGAACAGTTCGAGGTAAATATGGGTAAAATCGCTCAACCTTTACGGGTTGCAGTGACAGGTGGACCGGTGTCGCCCTCCATTGATGTGACCCTGGAGCTTATCGGTCGTGAAAAAGTTCTGAAAGGGCTGGATAAGGCATTGAAGTATATAGAAGATCGTGAAGCAAGTTGACTTGACGTGGAGCGATCATATCCGTAAAATGCGCCCTTCGCCTGAAGCGAACACTTGAGTGTATCGAGTGGGCCCTGATTCTGGGAATCTTGTTTCGGGAAAGAAGAGGGGCTATAGCTCAGCTGGGAGAGCGCTACAATGGCATTGTAGAGGTCGGCGGTTCGATCCCGCCTAGCTCCACCAAAATCAAGCGCGAAAGCGGGTAATGGTTGGGTTACGCCATTATCAGCACTGTTAGTTGCTTGGTTTATAGATTGAAAACGTTTTAACGACTAAGTCCCCATCGTCTAGTCGGCCTAGGACACCGCCCTTTCACGGCGGTAACAGGGGTTCGAATCCCCTTGGGGACGCCATCTTATTCCGCAAGTCAGCTGCAAATCGGTAGCTGACTTCGGCTTCATGGCTGACCGGATCGAGCGTGATCCGGTCAATCATTGAGGATAGCAGGTCTTTTAACGCCTCTCTGTCCATATTTTCTATTTCGTCCGAGATGCCGTTTAGAAACAACGCGACGTTTGATTCCGTATAGTTTTCCAAGAGTGCAGCGGCAGTATATGCTTGCTCCAGTTTTTCGATGTCAGCTAGCAACGACTTTCTGTTCTTCTCAAATTTGTCAATTTCACGCAAAGCGGGAGCCGGATCTTCCAATTGAGCGGCCAAGGTCATCATTCGCGATATTTGTGCTGCTATCCGGTTAACTTCAGGCCTTAATTCTTCAGCCGGATCAGAACGGTGAGCTTCACGGAATTTCTGGGCCTCTTTTGTCAGTGCCTTGATAAAGTTGGCTGAATGCAGATCATTCGCAAGTTGATCGAGCACGGCTTGTTCAATCATATGCTGGTCCACTTTTCGGTTTTTCTTCTCCGGTGTGCCTCTAGGGATGTAAGCGCTTCGCCCATTTCCGAACCAAGATTCACCATCAGGGGTTTTGAGTATTCCTGTTAAAAGATAATTTGCAGCGGTTCTACGGCCTTTGGAATACGTACTTTTTTCCAATTGGGTAAGGATAGCTTCGGCCTCTTCAGTCGTAATGAGTGCTTCATGCGTATTTTTATTGATCACCCACTCGGAACGGGGGCGGCGTTTTATTCCCCCCTTGTAGCCAGACCCTCTGACTCGCTCATTTTGTACATTCCAGACGGTGTGCCCTGCATATGTCAACGCATTCCACTCAATACCTACTGCGCTTGTTTTGGCAATATCCAACCCCAACTCGTCAGTCGCTCTCTTTCTTGGCACGCCGGCCGCTCGCATTTTGAGGTATTTAGCCATTAGCGCTGCCTCTTCACTGGGAATCAGCCTGGATTTGGTGACTAATTCACCGTCTCTTGTTGCACCGGTTGATATTTTTTCCAGAATATAGCCCTTGGGCGCGCGACCGCCTGCTCTAAAACCTTGACGGACATTTTCCGCCATCCCGGCTAATCCTTTTTCTTTGGACATAAGGCTATGGAGTTCATCAAATACTTCCATAACCCCGATGATGACCATATCAGCGATGGGATCTGACTCTGGGAGCTTTGAATAGATAATCCGTATATTGCGCTTTTGCGCTTCGTGCTTAAATACTTGAGCCATGTAGCGACGCCGGGAAAGTCGGCTAGTATCTACTAGCAATAGCGAATTCCAAGTACGAGTGGAGGACTTTAGTTCATACAATAGCTTCTGAAATCCAGGGCGGTTTTCGTCTTTAGCGGATTCAACGACATCCGAGTATTCCTGAACGATATTAATCCCCTGATCGAGGGCGAGTTTTTGCAACTCCCTTCGTTGTGCATCGATTGAGACGTCCTTCCGGTCTTTGCTGGAACGTAAGTATATTGCCCCGTTGTTCTGCATTTTCCTTTTCTCCACCATGACGTACGCCTTGTAATAGCAAGGGTAGCATAAACTTCACTGCGATCTGAAGATCCGGGGTTCCTTTAGACGGCAGCATTTTAATAGTACTTTTCTTGGCCACTATTTTTGTAGATGGAGGATAATCGCTCATACTGTTAAAACCGGATTTTTTACTTTGCTTGTGTGATAACGGATTAGATTAATTGTATTCGCTGAGGACCGGTTTAACTCCCCGACTAACAACCCCATAGGGTTTACTTTTACAAGGTTTTTTAGGGGCTTAGGAATATCCACCAAGCCATCCGTCAGAGGAATTTCTTAAAAAACGCCACATGAAGTCGTGCTGCGACACCAGCGGCAAGCAGAAAAGGTGGAATCAAATATTTGGGGTCCTGTGGAATCGGTGGCACGAGGTAAATAGCCCAAAGGAGTAGAAAAGACCATGCCAAACTGCGCTTTGCCCGGTGATAGATAAAGCCGGATTCCCGCTCGCCACCCGTGCGGCGCAGAAACCAGCCCACGAAACCATCAGCCATAGCCGCCAACGTGACTAATACCAGAAACGGCAGGGTCAGGATCAATACACCCATTCGCAGGGCAAACAGTTGCAGCCCGACCATGGCGGTCTCAATGACAGGCCGTAGGGTTTCCGTGAAATCTAGCGCGGTCTGCTGACTTTTGTCGGTTGTAGGCAAGCTGGCGGCGTGGCGCATCATGCCATCAATACCGGTAGAGACAAAAACAGCGTCGTAAAATGACTTGGTGATACCTGCGAGAAAGTTGATATCCGATTGTGGTAGACCAAGCAGTGCCACTTCCTTATGTAAAACAGTTTCTAAACGCCACACACCATCGGGCGACCACAGGACAAAGACACAGAAAAGATCCACAATCAGCACTAACAATGTAATTAGTAGAAACCACGTCCCAAGCCATAGCAGGTCCGTCAGGCGACGTTGATTAGGCATCATCAATCCCATAGTAAGCCATACGCTCGAGTCGAATCTCCGCCATGTCCTGGGGTAAGAGTGGGTCGCTGCCGGGTAGCGGTAGGCGCAACTTGTAGAGTTGACCACCTTCCAGCAGTGCAAAAGCCTGGCCCTTTGGTAGTTGGATAAGATCGGCAGGTACGAGCATGTCCATTTCAGTTTCAGTCACCCGGTCTTCATTACGCGTCGTAAAATCGATATCTGTGCCAGGATCGTTGTTATCAGTGACTTGTGACGCTGCCAGTTTGGTGTAGATGCGCGCTTTCGGAATCTGGTCAGTGAGTATGCGGGCGGTGACCTCGTTTTTTACCCGCAGCATGATGAGTGTATTGAGATTGCCGGTGATCTGTCCGGCTTTAGCAAGGTCACCAATCCCTGCCTCGATGTCACTGGCGGTTTGTGTGTAAGCAGTCACCTGAAAACCAGCACCACCTGCCTTGTTGAGTAGTGGAATGAACTCATTACCGATCAGCTCGTTGAACTCATCGGCGTGGATGGTTTTATGGACGCTTTTATGTTCAGGCAGTACGGGAAGCCCTTGTGTATCACCCTGTTTATAGAGCTGGCCGGCAATCGATGTCAGGTCGGCAAACATGGAATTGCCGACGGCGCCGGCTACCTCAGCGTCGGTTAACGCATCCAGACCGACGTAGACGATGCCTTGTTCTCGGATGATCCGCATCCAGTCAAGAATAGGACGGTGATCCGTGCTGTCGGCGTAGTCAGGCGAGAGTAGCTTGCCGATTCGGCCCGTGGTCAATTTTTCGAGCAACGGTAGCAAACTGGCGGTGAGCTTATCGAAATAGGTCTTGTCGTATTCAAAGGCGCTACGCAGGCCGTCTGCCACTGAATCAAACAGCCCATGCTCCTTTGCATAGCGTGTCAGCGCGACGGCATGAAAATCCCGACCACGCAGTGCCATGGGTAGATTCTTTTCGTTCAGTGTCCCTTCGATACGTTGTACAGCTTGCTTCCAATCTTCAGGGCCCTCCTTGTTCAGCCACAAGTGGTAATAATCGATCAGCAACGGTTCAATGCCGGTGACGTAACGGGCGATGGTGTTGTAATCAGGTCGGCGACCAAGGCCGACCAGTGCCCTCGCGACAATGTTGGTAAAACGCCAGGCAAATTCTCTAAATGCCGCTGAGTTACCTTCCGATGGGAGCTGCGTAGAGATGCGCGAGGCAACTTCCGTTATACGGGCAAAGTCACCTACGGGATTGTAACGTTCCGATATATCAGGAAACCCCAAATGAAAGAGATGGAACTGATCCAGCCGGCCGGCACGTCTAGCTTCCGCATGCATACGCCGGAGAAGATCGATATCCCCCTTGGGATCGAAGACGATCACGATGTCGCCTCGCCGGATATCCTGACTAACCAGAATCTCCAACAGCCGTGTTTTGCCAACGCGTGTGGTCCCCAATACCAGCTTATGACCAACCCGCTCGCCAATATCCATCCAAGTATTGGATTCATCCTCGCTACCGACCCCATGTAAAGGCGGGAAGCCACCAACCCGAGGCAAGGGGCGAACAGGGTTCCACCAGCTATCGCGCCTCGTCAAATTCGGTATCCAAGAAAGTATGCTGGAATGTTCCAAATCGATCTCGATCTGCCTTGCCAGTTTGTAAATATTGCCTTGCTCCAAATAGCGTTGTGACCGTGGGTCTCTCGCTTCAACGAGCCGTTGGGTATGGCGCTGATTCCACTTGAAGCCACGCCCCAAAAATAGTTTGTGGTATGAGAGGGGGATGTCATCAGCGTCCAACGTATATCTTGGAAGTGCTCGCAGGTGTGCCTGATAGCGACACACCTTCCAGGCTTGCCATAATCGCCAGCACCCCAAGCCAAAGAAAGCGGTAGCCGTGACTGTCGCGACGCTTGGCAACATGGGGAAAAAGCTATTGGGCTTAAATGCTAAGTGGGTAGCACTCGTGATGAAGATGGCCGCTGGCAGAAACTCGACGACCGGTCGCAATCGATTATCAAAGGCATCGGACATGGCTTATTGTTCTGCCAATTTTAGATGAGGATTGGGTGTGGGGAACGTCACGCCTTCAAATGTTGTTTCCGGCTCTTCAATCAAAAAGCCCTTGATGCGGCTTCGACTTCGTTTGCCGGTGACTTGGTAGGTGTAAATGTTTGTACCCTGGGTTGTCTTACGGTGGAGCTTGAGCTTTTGGAAACGTTTCTGTGCTTTTTGCCAATCCGCTTTGTCGAAATCTTTGAAGATACCGGGACTGACTAATAACACGCCTTCTTCGACACGATGAATGCGGGCGTTAACAGAATTGGTTTCAAACTTATCGCCGAGAAGACCGTCGTGGAGCCAGGCGCGGAACAATTTCCCGAGGTCCTCATCTTCTTCTACCGGTATGTCACCGTTTGTTGTCGGTGTTGATTGACTGTTAATGCCAGGTGTATCAGGTGTGTTAGTTTCAATTGGTGACCCAGAGAAAAAATCGACAGGATCAAAACCGGCAGCAGTGACGTTTTTCATTTCACTGATTGCGTGGGTAACGGGCGTAGCCGGTTTTATTTCTCCTGCGTTTTCGGGTTCCTTGGCTTCATCACCATCGGATTCTGTCCCATTCTCCACCGGCGTGATGGTACCGGTGAACACGTCTGGGCGTGAACTCGGATCAGGCCAAATCCGGGAGGCGGGGAAACACAAACAGGTCAGCGTGTGAGACCAGTCTTTGCCGCTCACCGTGGCTTTCCAAATCGAGCGATCGCCATAGGGAATAAGCACGCGGTTTTGCTGTAACTCGTCGAAGATTCTGTCGTTACGCGTGGGGATGCCTGTATGTCCCTCCTGGGTAAGATGTTCGCGTAGCGCATCAATGCCACGCTTACTGACCACCCAGAGCCGTTCACCATCGAACCAGGCCGCCGCACCATTGCGATTGAGAGGAAGCCTGTTCTCCTTTAGTAAAAACCGGAGGCCGGTCAATAGGCGTTCATGTAACGGTGAACGTGCCCCCGGCAATGGGGTCGCCGTCCCCGATGCTCCCAAGTTTTCCGCCACCGACAGACCATCGGCTTGCTGGATGATCTCACCGACAATGCCCGCGTCTTCGTGGATTCCACTGACCACGGCCAACCAAGCAGCGAGTACGGTACGATCATCGGCCAGCCAGTTAAGCGCAAGGGTTGGCAGAATCAGCCGTGACAACATTAACGCCGCCCGCTCGTGAAGCCGGTATTGCCGTTCTTTGCGGTAGCGGATACGATACCAGCCATCGCCTGCCATTGGTGCTGTGAGCGCGTCCCAGCGTCCAAGATCGCCTCCCTGTTTATCATAAAGTGTGACGACTTGGTCCATGAGGGGTTTGCCAACATCATGTAACAGGGCAGCGCTGAAAACGGCATAGGTCCATACGTCCTTTTTGGCCGTGATCTCTTCGGCATCGGCCCCGTGTGGCAGTAAATGGCCGCGGCGAATGCGCAGGGCGTGGATGACGACCTCAAGGCTATGCTCGAGCAGTCCCCCTGTCCCAGCGTGGTGATGTGCTTCTGAAGCAGGGAGTTGCTGAACGTAACGGGCGAATGCCAAGAGTGCTTCCATGTATAGCGTGCGCCAATGCACTTTAGGGACGCCGGCCAATTGTTGAATCGTGTTGATCTGCTTTGCGTGCTGGCCGAGTAGGTCCAGTGGCAGCCGTACCGGCAAGCAGTCCGGATAAGGTGGTTTTAGTTTACGCCGTATGCCGAGCATTGCCGCAATCCGGTAGATGGGAATAGAGCCAGTGTTTTACCTCACCCTCTGAAAGCTGCGGTGTCCATGTCTGCCAGATAATGACGGTATCGACCCTGGATTCAAACTGCCGAAAGGTTTCATTATTAGGATGCCAGCTTGTACCGTTTCCGGCAGCCCGGTAGTAAAACAGCGGCATGTTAGCGACGGCACCGATGAACTGTCGCTCGCGATCGACGGCGGGCCTATCGAGAACGTGAGCGGTAACCTGAGTCAGTTTTTCAGCAAGGTAGTCGAGTGGCCGCTCTTCCGGTTCCAAGGCGCGTTCAATACCTTCATACTGCTGTAGCAGACGCATTAAAGCGGGTATCCAGCGCGGTAAACCGGCCGCGAGTAATTGTTGGTAAGCCAGCGGTAAGTGATTCGTCGTCATCACCGTCAGTTGTAACACGGCAATATTGGCGATGACGACGATTAATCTTTTTCAGTTGCGGCGTATTTTTTGTTGACTCGAAATAGGGCGGTTCGTTAGCCTTACCCGCTACATTCTCTGTTATGTTTCGATACAAGGATGGAAGGTGTGTCTATGGAATCGATGGTTCAACCGGGCCGGTTAATGATTACCCGTCGCTTTAACGAGTCGTTCATTATCAGGCCGCAAGCAAACATTCGCGCATTACTGCCGGTAGCGGTATTGTTTCGTTCACCCATCGTCGTGACGCTGCTGGAAGCCGATGGCCACGACCAGTTCCGAATCCGTATCGAAGCAGATAAGCGTCTCACTATTCTCCGCGCCGAATTAGTGGGTGAGGCGACGCTACATGAAAATAGCTCACTGCTATATCAGGATGATCTCGATCTTGTCGATCAGCAGCGCTTACTTAAAGACGAACTACTACGTGTAGACGAAGGACGTGGCGTGTTGAAAGAACGCATCACCGCAGAAGGTGACGCGGCCAAGCGGGATCGCCGAAGCGTGGATAGAAAAAAGATTAACCACTGGAAACGCCGCGATGATGCGTTACTGGCCTACAGAACAGAGATTAGAAACAAGTTAGGCGATATCAAGGAAGCGATTAAGCAGCGAACTATCACGATCAACGGCCGAGGGTATGAAACCGGACCAGCAAATGAGATGTTGGCGAAAACGTTTATGACGACAGCGCAGACGATGCTACCAGCGACGCAGTATCACCAGATTCTACAACTGGCGGAAGGACGGTTGAAGGGAAATGCGTAATTGTTTGGAAAAAGGCCAAAGCCCTTTCCCTTTTCCAAAAAGAGGCCTTTCGGATAGGGCCTTTCCATTACATACCCCTTCCCTTGATGAAAAGCCTTTTTACCACCTTTTCCTTTGGTTTATTTGGGGATAAATGTAATCATTTTCGAGAAAGGTGCTTACGCACGTTCTCTATCTTCCATTGCAGTGCCGGGTGCGTCGCGACTAATTGCTTTAATATATCGTCGTGTGGGAATAGAAGTTCCGGGTGCAGCTCGCCATGATGGATACGTTCAATATATTCCCGTTCGGCATTATCAAGTTTTAGTAATGGGGCGATGGTAGCCCAAGCGGTTTCTTTCAAATGGTCGGCGCTCATACGCGCATCCGGCGTAAGCATGGGGTTCAATTGCTTTGTTACAAAGGTTTCGGTGATGCGCCCAAACCGGGTTTCGTCATAAGTATAAAGTGGATGTGGGAGTGTGCCGGCAAATGCGATGAACACCTTTTTAAAATGAGCGCTGTGCCAGATTCCGTTTTCGTGCCGTGATAAATCGATTACATCAAAAAGGTCGCGCGGCATCACCCGTTCAAGCAGCGCACACGCCTTACCGCTATACAACTCCTCATGAGGGACGATCTTCGCCACAGGGCGTTCATGGTCGCCCGGCTGCCACATGGGTAGCTCCAGAATGGGGCCGATGGGAACGCGGAAAACGTAATTGAGATCCACCTCCACGCGGTCGCGTGTCCCCATGGTGTTGATGTAGGAGAGGTATATCTTCCGGCCCGCATGACTCTCTTTTGAAGCCTGGATTCGGTAGTTTTGACCTTGAGCAAGGGTGTTGATAGCGCGTTCTACTTTCGGGCGATCCTCCAACATCCGTTCACGGCTCGCGTCACCCACATAATTAAAATCCAGATCCACCGAGAGGCGCTTTGGCGCGCCGAAGAAAAGGTTGAGCGCTGTTCCGCCCTTGAGTACCAGAGCCTTTGATAAAAACGGGTGGCGGTTGATATCTTTTAGTAGCGCACCAAGCCTAAGTACTTTTTCAAGCGTATCAGGCCGGAAGCCGGTCTCGCTGGCAAATTGATCAAGTTGGTCACGGCTCGTAATCACTGGGTTCTCCTTGCTGGACGAAATTCTCAGGCACGATTAAATTCCATCGCGGCAACAGTGTGCCTCCTCGCTGATTAGTAAGTAGATAGCGAGGTGATTTCGGGATATTTTGTTCCATGGCCACAAGGTCAGACTCGTCGATAAAAAAAGTCTCACGATAACGTTCAAGAAACCACCCCACTGATGCCCACAACATTTTTTCTTTGTACAGTTCGAGAATATCGCACAGCAAGCCGGTTTCTAACAGTGGAAAACCCGACGCCGATTCCAATAATTCCTCAATCCCCCCGACAAGGTTCGGTTCTCGAAATCCTTCGATAAGCGTGCGTTCAGGGCCGGTTATGCTCAATGCCTTATTCATCCGCCGCACGGATTGGACGCCCAACCGTGTCTGTTTCGCACGCACAAGATGCTTGGGCAGGCTAAGAAAGCGCAACTCGTTGTTGCCCAATTCTAGGGGAACGCGTTGCTTGGCGGTGTAGGCGGTGCAGATATGCCATTCAGAATGCGCGGCCCCCAATAATTCCAAGGCGGAGTGGTGGGAGAATAGGGCGTCCTGGCGCAAGGCCACCATGGTAAGATAGCGGTCGGGTTGATACGTCGTGGGATCGGTTCCAGGCGGGACGGTCGCAAAAACGCCGCGCCCTAGCCGTCTGACTTTACCGCGTTTTATAAAGTACAGCATGCGCCGGTGTATGCGGTCACGACTCGATTCCAGCGCCTTGGTCGCCTCATCCAGGCTAAAAACGGGGTGGGTCTGTAAAAAGGTATTGGTATCCATCAGATGCTTGTGCTTTATCAAAAGTTTAATAACATGCTATAAAATAGCATGTCCATCAGTATTTCGTAAAGTATATCACTTGGGTGTGCTATCCGAGGTCTGAATGGCAAGGGGAATGCGTTGTGTCAATATGCGCCGTGCCAGAGAACGTAAGTATTCGAAGTGCTTAATAATTACTCAAAATAAGAATAATGGCGATGCCGACGATTTTTCGGAAGTAGAGGGGAGAAGGAAAAGTTTCATTCGTCTGATGCGATACGAAAAAGTCCATCCTTTGGTTTGTATATGTTGATGACGGGTCTCACCGTTTTGATTGTACCGATACATCAATCTGCCGATTTTTAAGGGATAATTGGAGTACTTGAATTTCGTTCTTAAGGTGTGGCCCTTTATATACAAGAGACGTTTCGTGCAAAGCATATCGACCGTTTCTTACAGCGCTAAACCAATTAAACGAACCAACACAAAGCAGTTCGTGGTCACTGATCACAATTTTGCTATGCACGCGTTTAACAATACTTAGTTGAACACCATATTCTTTGAGGGTCTCTATTAATGAAAAAAGCGCCCGACGTTTTTCAAGTATTGCTTCGCGCTTTGCCGCGTTAGTGTTAAATTCGAGATCCGTATACACAGTAACCGCTACGTGACGCTTGGCTGCCTCGGCCATTAAGGTCAGTGCGCCTATGTCCTTCATACACTGAAAACGAATCCAAGGTGTCACAATGTGTAATTCACTTTTTGTTTGTACAATCACATCGAGTAAAAACGAATCGTGCTCCTGCGCATTATTCAGTTGCCGAAGCATTATTGCCTTTGAAGACAAATCTCTGCGAGGCTGATGCGGAAAATGTAGCGCATTGGTTTCTACATCAAAAAGATAAGACGCCAGTAACCCCCGGGGTTTGCTCAGGGGCAAAGCCGTAAACACATCCATGTCACCAAAGACGAGAAAATGGTCTTTGGCACGGGATATAGCGACGTTCAGCAGGCTATTTTTGTCATCAATAAATGTTCCGTCGGCGTGTTTTGAGTAAACCGATGAAAAAATGACAACAGGACGTTCCGCGCCTTGTATTGAATGGACTGTGCCGACCACCATTTCGCCGCTATTTTTACCCACCTTTATGCCTTTGTTGCGACAAGCGCGAGAGATCGCCTGCCCTTGCCGCCCAAAGGGGGTAATGACACAAACAATTTCATCGATGCCTTTTTTGTAGCCGCTTTCCAACGCTTTTCTATTTTCAGCGATCCAGGCAGCAATTGTATCCGCTTCGAGCAGGTTATAGCGACTGCCACCGCTGGCAGTGAGGCAAATGCCATCGACATGAAGATACCCCATTGCCGGTAGATCGTTATTTTTTGGTGCCGAGCCGCGCTTAGGTTTCAGTTTGTTCTGGTAACATAATTGGTTACAGAAATGAATAATGTCGTCGTAACAACGCCAATGTTCATAGAGAAACATGCCTCTTTCCATTTCTGGATCGTAGTGATAGCGTGATAACGATTGCGCTATGCGCATAACACTTCCCGAAGCCGCTGTTTTACCAAGCTTGCTTATGCGTCCGTAATCGTTCTCGACATCCGTTCCAGATAAAATAGTGGCGCTCAATAAATTGCCAATATCCACTTGGGAAGAAAAAGACCGTATAGGTTCAATTTGTGCCGTGTCGCCAATCACCAACGCTTTTTTAGCTAATGAAAAGGATGCGCCTGCAAGCTCGGGTAATATCTGCCCTGCCTCATCGACAACCAATAAATCAATAAAATTGTATAGATAGTCACCATCATCGGTGAAACTATTGTCACTGTATTTACTTACCCACATTTCTTTAGGTAACATGTAAAACGTCGATACAATACATGGCGTTATCATCATTCGCCGTCTCCAGCGTTTCTCGTGTGCTACACGCCCATTTTTTCCTTTCTCCTTGCTCGGGTCAGGCAACAGTGCCTTCATTTCCAAAAGCCAACGGCCTTCCCAGTAATGTGTTGTTAGCCGGAAAATATGGAAGCGTATAGTCTGATCAACATGTGATTCGCAGTCTGAGAGAGACATGTTTTTTCCCTCTTCAAAACCCAATGAGAACAACACTTTTTTCCATGCCGCCAAATGCTGTTTTTCTGTTTCAAGCAATGTTTCAAATTTATTAATGCGTGAATTTAACATCTGTAGCAGTCGTCGTTTTACACGCTGTCTTTTTTGAAGGAAAGTTTCAACGTCGCCAATCGCACATTTATATAGTTTTACTAACAAAAAATGTTGCTTTATAAATTTCTGTGCAATACGCATTCGTTTTTCTTTTACCGGCGTAAACCAGAAAAAAAGTGAATACCAAATAGATTCGTCGGCTAAATAATCTTCCCACTTATCACAGTACTGATTTAGCTTGGACAATTTCTCAGTTGAGGACAATATTTTTTTTTGAAAACGAGCTATTTTTCCTTGAGGGTTATTGCCAAGTTCTGCCTTTACAGATTGCGTCACTAGCACCCATTTATCCCATGTCATTTCAATATTCTTCAGTAACTGTGAAAATGTATCAATCTCCTTTTTTAGCGTCGCAACAACTGTGTCTGTGTTAGTTTTAAGTAGATTCGGAAAAGCGATTTCTGCATGCAGTAAAAACTCGGCTTCAGCTTTTTCGAAGTACGCCTTGCTCTCTATCGCATTAAAAAATTGCCGCGTCTGATATTTATCGGCAACGTCACGTTCATCGTTGACAGAAGGGAAGTACGCCCCGTAACTCTTTATATCCGGCAGCCATCGTCCTGCACAGGGGCCGGTGCCCGGGGAGAAGTCTTTTCCGAATGCGTCAATCACATTTTTTACCGCCTGATTGTTCGCTGAGGCGGCAAGTATGACCGGCGGATGACGTCCCTCTAGCGCCGATTTAGCCCAAAGGGAAGCAACAAGCGAGAGTAGTAACGTGGTTTTTCCAGTGCCCGGTGGTCCGTTCACCGCTAATACATTGCCATTATCACTGGCGAGTGCATGACAAAGCGCATCTCGTTGTGCATCCGCCAGTGCGAAACCATCGCTACCATGTGCAAGCCGGGATGAAAAAAAACTATTTAGTGATAGGCAGGGTTCGACCGCGACGACATCCTCCGACGCGTATGTATTGAATAGCGGTGAGGAAGATTCATTTTTGCGAAGGTGATCATAGAGACTTATAACGTGTCGACTTGGCCCCTTGAGCACATTGGTTTCATTGATGTAGCCATAGTCGGCAACATCAAACTCCGATGAGTCAGCCAGCCAAGCATTCCCCACGTGCTCAAGCATACGCTGGCAGTGGTCGACATAGTTGAGCCAATAGCTGTCATACTTCGATGCGTCCAGCTCTTCCTCATCGCCAGCAAACGCCATGCACTGGAAGGGCTGATTGCTAAGAAATGTGTCGAGATCGGCAACCTTGCCTATCGAAAAGGATTTGGCCTCCAAAGGTTCGAGAATATCGCGCGGCGTGACTGGCTCCGAGGAGGGGTAGAACCTGCCCTTTCTCGATACATCTGCAAAACATACTAAGGGTGTGATGACATTCGGGATGCCATTTTGTCGACTATTGCCGTGCTCTAAACGATACACATATACCTTTGGGCGCAGGATAATTGACACCGTTTCGGTTTTGTCATCTTTGTCGGAAAAAAATTTTTCAACAAGGGTTGCGCTCAGGATGCCCCGCTGAAATTCATCTTTCGTAATTGCTATAAATTTATGCGTTTGTTTTTTTGTGAATGCGCCTTGACCAAGGTCTGCGTCTGCGACCGAGTTACGCCAGTAGCCTGCATAGGCTAATGCTTTTTCATTCATCGTAAATTGTTTCTTTAGATCCCTGAATGTATTTGGGAATTGAGAATTTAACCTATATTTAGAGCGTATTCATAGGTGTTTTTGATTAATTATTTGTCATATCAATCGGTTATGGGAAGCTTCTTTAAAATTCGCTAAATTGTTTGTGCAAGCATATCATTTTCAGAAAAAAATAGTTTACTGTGGAAAAAGGTAACATTCTGTATATCCTTAAGCAAACATTTAGGCAGGTGCGTCCGATTCCGGAAATACTGGAAAAGTGTTGACGTTGAACCGGAATAGCTGTTCATTTTCAACCAGAATAGGTGTTCACATTGCGCCGGAATTATGCAGGTGTTGGATACGTCGAAAAATGTAATCTCTGACAGTATGCAATTGATCGCTGGGCGAACTGCACAGGAATACAATAAACGTAAGAAACGAAAAGGTGCGTTTTGAAGACCGATACCATGCGACGGCCATTGATACGCATGAGTATTTGTTACGCTGTCTGGTTTATGTTGATTTGAACATGGTCAGAACAGGTGTTGTAAGACATCCATCACAATGGCCTGAGAGTGGTTACAATGAGATTCAAACGCCGCCTATGCGAAAATGTATCATTGATATTGATCAGTTAATGGTGATCAGTTAATGGGATTGTTAAATATCAATAACGCACAATCGCTGCAACAGTTGCACCGTCATTGGGTTGAAGAAGCGCTACAACGTGATCAATTACGAAACCCGACTTGGAGTGAATCGATTGCGGTAGGCAGTGAGGCGTTTGTTGAGTACACAAAAAAACAGCTTAAATCGCGTGCTAACCATCATAAATGCCAACCAGTCACTGATGGATATCAACTCAAAGAACCTGGAGTGACTTATCAGGTCCATTTAGCCTCAGACAAGGCCCAATTAAGGATGGAAAATAGCTATTTATGGGATAATAATCTAATGAATACAATTAGATGGCTAGGTCCGACCCCAACGACCCCCCAACGACCCCCCAACGACCCTCTATTATAGTTAATACTGATGAGCCCCTTTAGATGCTAATTTTCAGCATCAATACACCACAAGTAAAACTAAAAATAGCAAATAAATTGTATTATTTGTTTTAGATCAATCGGTTTTCAATACGATTCAATTAAATTATATAAGTTGTATACAATTATTATAAACACATTGACGATTAGGACATTAAATGTTTAGAACGGCTGAGTTAGGTCAAAAGCTATCCAAAACAGAATACAAAAAGATCGAGCCGCTGCTGCGGCAAGAACTGCTTGAATTACAACGTCAAATACTGGATTCAGCGAAAACGCAGGTTATTATCGTTTTTGCAGGTGTAGATGGCGCTGGTAAGGGGGCCACCGTCAATCTACTTAACGAATGGATGGATGCACGCTGGCTCATTAATCGAGCTTACCGAGAGGCTTCCGAAGAAGAGAGGGAACGCCCTGAGTTCTGGCGGTATTGGCGCGATTTACCACCGAAAGGTCGCATTGGTTTGTTTTTAAGTTCATGGTATTCAAAGCCAGTGCTTGATCGTGCCTATGGCAATACCAGCGTGCCTGAATTGGACGAACGCTTAGACCGGATTCTTGCATTTGAGAATGCTCTTGCCGAAGACGGCGCCATTATTCTTAAATTTTGGCTGCATTTAAGCCGCAAAGCTCAAAAAGCACGTTTCAAAGCTTTGGAAAAGGATCCACTTTTGCGCTGGAAAGTCACCGAAAAGGACTGGGAGCATTGGCGTCGCTACGAAGCCTTTGTGGAGGCAGCGGAACGTACTGTAACGCGCACCAATACGGGAAAGGCAAAGTGGTCCATTGTGGAAGGTTTCGATATTAAGTTCAGCAGTATTACCGTCGCAACCACAATACGTGATGCCTTGCGCAATCGACTCGATGAAATCACGTCGAACCATTATGCCACTGTTAATACCACAACAGAAACAGCGGTGCCAGTAGCAGCAAGCAAGCTCAAGGATGATAGTAGCTCAGTTACACCAAGCGAAGATATCAATACAACGGATAGTATTCAGGCGAGCATACCCGCCAGAACCATTTTTTCCCAATTAGACATGGCAGTCAAGCTAGCTAAAAACGACTACAAGTCACAACTCAACACTTACCAAGGTAAGCTTAATCTACTACATCGCAAAGCCATCCAAGCTGGGGTCTCGACGATTGTTGTGTTTGAAGGGCCCGACGCTGCAGGGAAAGGAGGTGCTATTCGCCGGGTTATCGGCGCACTATACCCCCAAATTTACCAAGTGTTACCCTTTGCCGCACCCACTGAAGAAGAACGGGCTCAACACTATCTCTGGCGATTTTGGCGACGTCTTTCGCGCGCAGGACACCTTACTATATTTGATCGCAGCTGGTATGGACGTGTGTTAGTTGAGCGTGTGGAAGGCTTTGCAACCGAGAATGAATGGCGCAGAGCGTATTCAGAAATTAACGAATTCGAGGAGCAACTCATTGAATTTGGCACTGTATTGGTTAAATTCTGGATACATATTAGCAAAGAGGAGCAGTTAAATCGTTTTCAAGAACGCCAGCAAACAGCTTATAAAAGCTGGAAACTTACTGATGAGGACTGGCGAAACCGAGAGAAATGGAATGAATACGAAGCGGCAGCTCATGACATGGTGCAATACACCAGCACCCGGTATTCACCCTGGGTATTAGTAGAAGGTAACGACAAATACTTTGCGCGCACAAAGGTACTGAAAACACTTGTTGACAATCTTGAAAAAGCCTTGGAAAAGCACTAAATCATCATCACTAATTAATTATTACATTTAAACTCTGCATTGGAGATATTACGTGAGTATTGAACAAAACCCAGAAACTATTTTGTTGGATGGCAGGCAAGTTAAACTGCATGATCTCATTCAGGACTATGGCCAAGTGCAATCAGAAAACAGACAGCTGAAATCTAACAACAAAAAGGCACAGAAAAAACATAACGAGGAAGAACAATTGAAGCCGTTTCAGGCAGAACTGATTCAATTGCAACGATGTCTCGAAAAACATCAGCGTCGAATGATTATTGTTTTTGAGGG
>Ga0316204_10003787_pt1 | contig 29113 bp, 26 predicted proteins | sample 6monrhotite_MG_2_FD_205661 | JGI IMG/M metagenome (GOLD analysis project Ga0316204, IMG submission 205661) | Microbial mat bacterial communities from mineral coupon in-situ incubated in ocean water Damariscotta River, Maine, United States -... | ecosystem: Environmental > Aquatic > Marine >...
TGACAGGCAACGCCCCCAATCCGTCACGTTTGTCTCTGTAGTGATTTGAAAATAAACGGGAAACTGGCCCGGAAGCCGAAACCTTGAATTATTGAAACCCTAAGCGGTGGTTGAGAACAGGAGAGATATGGCATTGCCCATGCGGGCGATCTGTCTCGCCATCGATCCTGCGCCAAGGGCGCACGACGGCGGCATCCTTGACCGCACTTGCCTACGGCTCGCGCGTCTGCGGCAACGGAAGGCCGTTTTTTGACTGCAAGATATTAAAGAGATATTTAAGCCTCGGCTGCTAGTTCTTGACCTTGTTCTTGCACGTAGATATACAATATGATGATATCATTATAATATACAATTGATATGAAGAGTGTACCAATGCGTAAAAGCACTAAAGGTGCAAGTAGTGCCGAGGTCGTGAGACCTCTCCACAATCGTGAGAGATTAAAAAAGGTTCCTATAGCGCTTCGCTTTGACCCCAAGCTTTTAACTGCAATAGATAATATGGCTGTACGACGTGGAATGTCTCGAAACGCAATTATTTCTTACTGGTGTTCGAAAGGTGTGGAGAGCGAAGGATGAAAATAGTTTCTTTATTTAGCGGGGCGGGGGGGCTCGATTGCGGTCTCATTCAGGCTGGGCATGAAATAATTTGGGCAAATGATTTTGATAAAGACTGTGTAGATACATACAGGCTTAATATTGGAGACCACATACATTTTGGTTCAATTGAAGATATCCCCTCTGATCAGATACCAGAATGTGATGTCGTTGTTGGTGGGTTCCCATGCCAAGGGTTTTCTCAGGCAAACCTTCTTCGTTTCGAAGCTGACGAAAGAAATCGCCTGTACTTGGAGTTTTTGCGTGTAATCAAAGATAAGCAACCAAAATGGTTTTTAGCAGAAAACGTGCGGGGTATTTTGAGTCTTGCTGGTGGTGCCGCCATTCAAAAAATTGAATCCGACTTCGCAATGGCGGGGTATCGCGTTCGAAAACAGTTGTTTAACACTGCTGATTATGGTGTTCCCCAAACTCGAAAGCGTGTCATTATCGCAGGAACACGGAAGGATATTCCCGAGAGCTCTGATTATATCTTCCCCGATCCAACGCATGACAAAAATGGTCGCGCAAACTTAGAAAAATGGATTTCGGTTGGTTCTGCTTTGGAAAACATACCAGAACCAGATGATCAGCATGCGTTGGTGGATCACATCTTTTCTAAGTATAAGGTCACCAATCGAAATTTTACCGGGCATCGAACAACTGATCCAAACAAGCCTTCCCCAACCATTCTTGCACGGGGAAATGGGAAAGGTGGAGTGTGCGCGCTACAGCATCCGAAAAATCATCGTCGGATGACAATTCGTGAGCAAGCAGTCCTCCAAACATTCCCGCTCGACTTTAAATTTTCCGGAAAAATGAATTCATGCTATAGACAAGTTGGCAATGCTGTTCCTGTTATGTTCGGAAGGCGTTTAGGTGAACAGCTCGGCATAATTAAACTGTTAGATAGGGTGGCTTCGTGAGAATTGTATCATTATTTAGCGGAGCGGGAGGGCTGGATCTCGGCCTCATTCAGGCAGGGCACAAAGTCATTTGGGCAAATGATATCTATGAGGATGCTGTTGCTACATATCGCCGGAATATTGGCGACCATGTTGATTCGCGAGATATTTGCCAGATCTCATCAGATGATATTCCGGCAGCTGACGTTGTTGTCGGAGGATTCCCTTGCCAAGGCTTCTCGGTTGCGAACTGGGGCAGAACCGTTAACGATGAGCGAAATAAATTATATCGAGAAATGGTGAGGGTTGTTTCCGACAAGCAGCCAAAGTTCATTATAGCAGAGAATGTGAAGGGCTTAGTCTCCCTTGGAAAAGGCGAGGCCCTTAAGAGGGTGCTCGCTGATTTTTCAGCAGTAGGATATGAAACACACTGGAAGGTCCTTAACTCTGCAGATTATGGCGTACCTCAAAAACGTATGAGATTTGTGATGCTGGGGATTCGTAAGGATATTGCAATAACGCAAGCTTCATTTCCCCCGATCACCACACACGTGGACCCAAATGCAAAGGACCGAGACGCATCACTTAAGCCGTGGCTTTCTGTTGGCAAGGCATTATCCCATTTTCCTGAGCCTGAAGATGCTCCAGATATTCCTAACCACGAATACTCTCGCTACAAACTTAGATTTAACGGGCATCTTGGGCATCGCTTTATTGACCCAGAAAAACCAGCACCTACGGTAACTGGAAGAGGGGATGAAAAGGGGGGTGTTGTTGTGCTGCATCATCCAAAAAATCACCGGAGAATGTCTGCGCGAGAGCTGGCAGCTGTACAATCATTTCCAGATAATTTTATCTTTGAAGGTACAAAAACTTCCGCCTATAGGCAGATCGCTAACGCTGTTCCCCCAGCCCTTGGCAGAGCGATTGGCGTTATGTTGTCTGAAAATGAAGCAAAACTACAATACGCTCTTGATGAGGCTATATGACAATACCGGTTAAACCCTTTCCATCATATAAATGGCGTTGGCTTAGTGTGACGCCTAGCGAAGGTTTATTAAAAGCGCCGGTATTTCTTGGCGTGCTAAGAGCTCTTGAGCAGTATGAAGGCGAGCCGTTTAGTTCGATTGGTCTTCACCATGAATTAGCTCGGGTAAAAGAAGACACTGGCACGAACATTGATCTGGCAAGAACGCCTGAACGAAATCTTTTTAGAAATTCCGGTCAGTACTGGCGTGGCACGGGACTCATTGTACCTGTTAGTGGTGAAATTCGGCTGACGAGCCTTGGCCACAGAGTTGCTTCTGGTGGGATTACCAGCGACGAATTTGCTACATTAATGGTGAGAAATACAGTCCTTCCGAATCCACAGACTGATAATGCTGCAGAGTTGAAGAAGTGGCATGATGCAGATTTGCGGATCAAACCGCTTGAATTGATCATTTCTATCATGGATCGATTGGGGCGTACTTTTGGGCTTCCCTTGGCCTTTCTCACACCAAACGAATTGATAAAAATCGTTATTCCACTGGCAGGTATAAAAACATCGGTTTCAGATATAGCCAAGGCCGTGCAGAATTTTCGAAATGGTATTCTCGACGTTTCGAGCTGGCCTGATTGTGCGCCAGATGCAAATGACAAAAGGCTTGCTCGAGAGTTTCTTCTTTTCTTAGTAAATTTTGATATTTGTTATGCTGATGAGGCTGCTAAAAGATACGATCAAAAGTTTTATCTCGACCAGGTTCTAAGTATAGAGGTTGAACCAGATGCGCGCCTTTCGTTTCTCGAAAATGAAGAAATTATTGATGATGAAATTTCGATCTCACGTGATTCGGAAATCCCCATCATTATCGAGCGTAAGCGTATTGCCACTAGTGTAATTAAGCGGACCAACCAGCCCCGTTTTCGAAGAGAAGTTTTGAGCGCAGCAAATACACGCTGCATTCTTACAAATGAAACCACCACTGACGTTTTGGAGGCCGCCCATATCGTTCCTGTTGAACATGGCGGAACTGATCTTGCTGGGAATGGGTTATGTATGAGAGTGGATATCCACCGTTTGTTCGATGGTGGAAAAATCAGAATTGCGTCTGATGGCCTCGTGATCTTGAATGACCAAATAGAAAATGCTGTAAGTTACGTTGATCTCCCTAGAAATATTATTTTTCCAACATCAGTACACCTGGCAAATATCGAGTGGAGATCTCGGTATCTCTAGTTATTGGGGGGGGGTGAAATTCGGTGACACCCCACAGCCAAGTTCAATTATGCGTTTATGCCAAAACATAATTTGTGTGGCGGGTGCAGGATAGGCGCAGCCCTAATCCTGCAACCCTGCCTGACTGGCGAAGTCCGGGGGTAGCAAGGGCAAGGCCCGGAGTACCGGATGGTGCGGGCGCAAGGAGCGTAGCGGCTGAGCCACGGTCCGGTGCGGAGGCCGAAGGGAAGAATAAATTGGAGGGTCGTCTTTGAAATGCTGAACATAGGAATTGAGAAAGACCACCAGTTTGTTTATGAGGCCACCTCATTTTGGGGGCATGCACTTTGGCCGTCGCCAACACTAACGCCGGCAAAAGTCGTCCTTGATTCTATGGGCTCCATTGAGTCCGAGAAGAAATGTGATCCTATCAACGGCGGGTGTCTCTTTCGGGAGGATTCATATGATCCTTCTGCAAGAATCCGACGAGGACGTTTTTATATTGCCAGCGGTCAGCAGCCAGCTGAATGGTATGTGCAAGTTCATCCTGCAAGCCCGGGTGAAAGCCGTGAGGCTGGACGGGAAGGCGTCATAAAGAAGCGGTTAGACACATACTATGGAAGTCCACTACAGAACCTAATTCCAAAGGATCAGGCTGGGCAGCCTCTGGTCATACTCGGCTTCCAAAACCGTTTCACAATCTGGACCATCATCAATGTAGAGGCGATTTCTACCGGTGAGGATCTCGTGACACTTAAGGCTCGCACTAGTCTAGGTATTTTACCTCAAATTGATGAAACCAAAATTCTGAAAAAGTACCGCGCTGCTGTACTTGAGGCTCTCGATCACTTTACCGATGAGGCGCGCCGCTCGGCCCCCGTTTCTGTTATTGATCGAGCAAGGGATGCTGTTAGCCAGATGTTATTAGCTAAGTACAAGGCAACGCCGGATGATGCCAAGGACTTGGGCCCACTCACGAAGAGACTTCAAGATGATGGCTTAGTGATAGCAGAAAGTGCTTCCAAAATTATCGCAAGGCTTCACGCACGCGCAAAACCTGTAGAAAAAACTAAACGTAAAATGAGGCCCATTCGAGAACAAGATGCCGAATTGGCTATTCAGTGCGTTGGTACGGTGTTGTGTGAATTTGGATGGGCGGATTGGCCATAAATACAATTTTGTCGCAGGATTCCTGTTAAGGCGCAGCCAAAATTTATTAACTTCTTTTCACCAAATGGTTGACAAAGGGCGTCAATCGCCTCGTCTGTGTGTTCACAAAACCTTGACTAGGCGAGAGGCAGTGCCTCTAAGTCGGCGACAACAGCATTTCAGATTGTAGGCATTTTGAGTGCGCCTGCGATTATTCAAGGATAGCCCCCCATTTGTCAGGGAAACCTATAACACAATGAAAACGCATGTTTAAGTATCTAACAAGATAGAGATTATGTGCTGCCGTCTTTTATAATTCTGCCCGCTAAGTGACTGCAAATGCAAGCAAAACATACCTAGAAATGCAGAATTTTATGGATTCGGTGTTTCCTGACAAATTGGGGGCAAGGTCGTTAAAGTCATAGTCCTAAACGATACAAAATCGATTAGACAGAACATGGCTAAAAAACCTTAGAATCGTCATGTGTCACCCCAATTTAGGAGATGTGTCACCTTATTTGGCCAATTTTTGAGCTTGTGTCGCCCTGATTTAGGGGTTGTGTCACCCAATTTGATGCGAAATATAATATATGGCCAGCCTGGTTTATACCGGGCCTGAACATCTTTTATTGGTATCAATTGGTTATCATTCATTTGTGGTGAGAGGTGTTTGGTGCAGGATACGGGTTTTGTATATACAAAACGCCAAATGGCAAACGCCATCATCCCTTGCTCTTCGAGGAACCTGCGTTTGCAGGAGATTAGCAGTACTTAAATACAGACCATGATAAATGCGCCAGTTCAGGATCTCATTTGACACACCCATAAGGGGCTTATTGTCCGAATGCGTATTTCTATAGTAGTGTTTTGCGGTGAGGCGAATTGGGGGCTGAGGCACTGTGACGCAAGCTGAACTATATACGTTAGCACCCGTTTGGCTGCTCGGGGCAATGGCGCTGTGGTCATTCGTTCCATTTTACAGGCGGTGTTTGCGACCATGGATTAAAGGGCACCAGGGAGAAAAGCGCGTTTGCGATTTATTGCGACTGTATGAGTTTGAAATCCTACACGGCCTATATGTGCCGAATGCAGCGGGTGAGCTTGCTCAGGTTGATATCGTCGTGAAACTTCAAAACAGCATTGCTGTGATTGAGGTTAAAAACCTGCAGGGGCAGATTGATGGAACGGATTACGATCAAAATTGGGTCCAAATAATTGATAACAAAAGCTGGAAAATCCCAAACTACTACGTTCAAAACCAACGTCAGATCCGGCACGTAAAGCATATCCTTCCTAACGTGCATGTTTGGGGCAACGTTGTGTTTGTTGGGAATGTACAGACACCGCATATGAGCGCACCAAACGTCAAAACGCTCGAGAATTTCCGTCGATATATCGCCGAATATAAAACAAAATATCAGCTGCATGAACACTCGCCGGAGATCGATGCCGCGTGGCTAACGCTCGTTGACCAGGCAAAGCACAAAACATGGGAACAACGCAGAGATCATCGAAAATTGCTTCGATCCTGGTTCGGTTGGGATAAACGACGGGTGTTGATTACTGCCCGTTTTGCAATGCTTTCAGTAGGCGCTGTCCTAGCCGGGGTTTATGCCTGGGGTTTCTAGAGCAACTGCTGCAGACGCCGCAAAAAGGGGGGCATATGGAAATCATTTTGGGAATTTTGGGAGCACTGTTTATTTGGGGCGGGATTAAGTCGCTTTTTAGCGGGAACCTATATGGCGGTGCCGTCATCGGTATGATGGGGGGCTTTTTAATGATGATGGCTACGGGTGGGGCTCCTAGCCCTTTGGCTAGTAGTTCATCAAAAGTTGTGCCTTCAACCCATCCTGTTGAGGTGTTTCAGTCAAAAACAATGGGCACTGTGATTAAGAGAGCTAACTTGCGTACGGCTCCATTGACGACCTCAAGCGTTATTGGCGTGCTAGGTAAGGGTGACGTGCAAATTTTGGGCACAGCATCAAATGGCCGCTGGTATAAAGTTAAAGCTGTCGGTCAAGAAGGTTATGTTTACGCCGACCTAATTAAGCCGTGGTGATGTTTGGCTTTGTGCTTCAATCTTCCCCCTGAAGACAAGGGCAAGGCAGAGCCTGGTCGCCGCAGGGCGTGTGAGCCGAAGGCGAGCGCGTTCGAGGATGCAGCCACTTTTGCGTTTAAACGCAAAAATAAAGTGGGGAGACAAGTCGCCTTTATGGGCGATGCCGCGCAAGTTTACTCACCCGTTTCAGTGTTTAAATATCTGTTTTAAGGATGTTTAAGAGTTTAAGGACTCTGTACCCGCCGAAAATCTTAACATTTCAATGCATTACAAATAATCTGACCGGATGATCCACCGACAGTTTCCGGATGATCCACCGAAAATGACCGGATGATCTACCGTGTCAAAACCGGATGATCCACCGTGCTTTTTCGGATGATCCACCGAGACTATCCACAAGCTATCATGTGTTAAGGAAAAGCGTAGAATTTGCTATTGTCCGGGATCGAAAAGGTCGTGTTGATCACTATCCACAGACCTATCAGATTGCTCTTCACTTGTAGTGGGGTGCCCTTTAGCCGCAAGTTCAGCCTGGGCCTTGAAAAAGCCTTCTGCAAAGACAGACAGCATGTTCTGCTTATCATTATTCGATAAAATAGGAACATCTTTGGCATCAATGATTTCAAGATCACGAGGTGCTTTAGGCTTCGGCGCGCTAAAATCTAAAATTTCAAATTTGGCGTCCTCAAGGTCCGGGTCATCAAGCAAAACCTCTTTAACAAGCGTAACAAACAGGGAAAGACGTTCATCAGCGAGAGGTGATGCACGCCAAAAACTAAACCACGGAAAACAAACTCTCCCGCCAACGCCATAAATTAGTGGTGGTGAGAAAGGAATCATAAATCCCCGTGTCACCGGGTACATCCGTACATCGACTTTCTGAACGAAATCGGGATTAACACCCTCAACGTACCCTCGTAGTAACGGTAAAATTTCTAAATAGTTGTTGCGAACACCTTCGCGGTTGACTGCTTTATGAATGCCTTTCCTAATCTGGTCATACGGCTGACCGAGCAAAAGCATATCTGTCACTGCACTAAACAGCGGGTTGTAATTAAAAATTGGAGGGTTTTCAGCAAGGCGAACCAAATCTTTTGTGATTTTTGCGGAATCGGGATGCCAGTTGCGAGCCAAATGCTGCAAGGAGGGAACTTTAAGTTTGGTCATGCGTTGAACAGCCTCACTGTACTACAAAAGGAGATGCCGCCCTGGAATAAAACTCAACAATATGTTGATTATCAATTTTCATTCCAGGTTGAACCTCACCTTCATGGTTCCAGACTTGATGCCATGGGCCTCCCAATACATGGCTCAAATCCACTAACTGACCAGCACTAAGCTGGCTATAAAATTGAACGACTTCTTTTAAAAGTTCTTCTGTGTCCTTATCAAATTCACAAGCGGCATCACGTTTTTCACCAGTCACTGGGTCAAGGCGTTTTGCCCGGCTTGTAATTGCATCGCTGTCGTACGACTTAAACTCTCGATACAGATACTGCAGCACGGGGCCATATTGCCATGCCTCAAACTGATGACGTATCAATGGCTGACCAAGCTTAATCAAAGACCAAACATGGCAAAAATAGATAATTTTTTGCAATGAGAGGTTGGTTACAGATCGACCATTCTCCTCACAAAAATCCAAAACGTAATTTGCAACTGCCCGCCCATCATAGCTCATGTTAGAGCCCCATGTTCCCTGTGTGTTCTAGCAAGAAAATAGCATAACTTCAACTACATGCTGTGGATAACCAAGCCATAAAGTCGCAATATATAGACTTATGTACTTGATAAATCTAGTTCATTTACAAGCAAGAAAAAATGAAAAAAGGTCGTTCATTCGCGGGCCACGAACAGTAGAATGAGATGATTCGGGGGGGAATCGCTCATCGGGGGGTAAATGGCTGATCCAAAAATCAAAAATATTTTCAATCCTGCCAACACCCAGGATGTTTCCATCTCGCTTGAAGAGAGGGAAACAAATGAGTTGGTAATTGCACTCGTCGGCCCCGTTGCATCCGGTGTCTCAAAGACTGGCGAGGTTATTGCCGAAATTCTGCATGATATTTTTAAATACGAAATTGAACCAATTCGTGTAAGCGATCGGATAAAATCAGTCTCGTCCCTTGTGGGTATTTCTATCGATGGCACTGAGAATGAAAAAGTTCGCGTCGAAAAGCTGCAAGACGCAGGCACAAAGCTTCGTGAAAAATTTGGCGGTAATTATCTTGCTGAAAAATGCATCGACCACATTGCAACCCATAGATTAGAGCACGATGGGTACAAAAAGGTTGGGGATGCGCTTGTGCCTACGCCCAAGCGGCAGGTATACATTATCGATTCCGTGAAACATCCAAGCGAAATTTCACTTTTCAAGGATGTTTATGGAGGCATTTTTTGGGTATTTGGTGTTTTTGCCCCTGAAGATGTTCGCGAAGGACGATTGAAAGAAAAAGGCGTGTCTAGCACCGATATCGAAACCATCTTCGAGCGAGACGAAAACGAGGAAGTTGGTCACGGCCAAAAAGTAAGAGACTCAATCCAGCATGCTGATTTCTTTGTTAGAAACGACCAGCCGAATCTGGAGCAATTGAAGAAATCAATTAAACGATACCTGAAACTAATATTTGGCACCGAAATCATTACACCAACACGCGATGAAACCGCCATGTACAATGCTGCTGCTGCTGCTGCTGGATCGGCATGCCTTTCCAGGCAAGTTGGTGCTGCGATCTACAGCAAAGATGGAGAACTTATCGGGAAGGGCAGAAACGATGTCCCCAAAGCCGGTGGTGGTTTGTACTCATTCGAAGACGACGACAAAGATCATCGTTGTTATCAGTGGAAAGGCTCCAAATGTCACAACGACGACCACAAGGAAAAGTTATATCGAGAGATCGCTGGCTCCCTATCTAAGGCAGGTCTTGTTCCCAAAAAAGACGCCTTTCAAAAAATCAGAGAAGCCATCCGGCAAACTGACGTTAAAAACCTCATTGAATTTTCTCGTGCTGTTCACGCAGAAATGGACGCAATTATATCTGTGGCCCGAGGTGGGAAAAGCGGCTTGGTCGGTGGTACGCTCTACTGCACAACATTTCCATGTCATAGCTGCGCGCGCCATATTGTAGCAAGCGGGATCCGTCGTACCGTTTACATTGAGCCATACCCCAAAAGTTTGGCAAAAGAATTACACGAAGATGCTATCACCACCAAAGATACAGTTGAAGAGAGTGTTTCCTTTGTTCAGTACGAAGGCGTAGCACCCAAAAATATGTTAAGATTATTTCAGTATAGAGATGATAGAAAAGAGGATGGCGTTGCAAAGAAACGCCAGCCGGCGAATGCATCTCCGGTGTCGCGCTCGCCGCTGGATGGATATTACCAAAGGGAGCAGATGGTTGTCCAAAAGCTCCATGAGCTCGAAAACGTTGAAAAGTAGAGTTTGGGGACAGAGGGTTATGAAAACAATCAACAATGAGAACCAGCTCGATTTGATCTTAGAACACCCCACACCTGCCAGGGAGGTTTCTAAGACTACGTCATGCCAATCCCATAATACTGTTAGCCTTCAGGATTACAAAACCACCCGAGCTAGATCCGTGCTAGTTGAGCAATTAAGTAGGTCAGGATTAATGGGGTGGAAATTAAATAAAGAGCAGTCTGAAATAACATAATTTCAGCCTTCAAAGCTTACGTATTGACTTACTTTAATGCCGATAATCAAAAAATAGTGATATATTTCAACTAGATATTATTGTAAGCAGTAAGCTTCCCAAGCTTACGACGAGGGTTCGATTCCCTTCACCCGCTCCATAGCTTTTTCCGGATATATTGTGCCATCACTCCAAAATCGCGATCGGCAGTAGACCGTTGGCTTCGGCGTGTTGCTTTAGGCGGCCGTCAGTTTTGATGCGTTGGACGAAGCCGTTGATGTAGCCGAGCCATTCGGGGTCGCCCTTGTTGATGGCGTAGGCGTATTCGGTTTTGTGAAACGGTGCGCTGGGTTCCAGTAGTTTCGCCCATTCATAAGTGACGAGAATTTTTTTGCCGTATGGATAGTCGGTGAGGAACGCATCGGCGCGTCCGGTGCGGACTTCCTTTTCACGCTGTTGGAATTTCACCACAGACAAGATGGATGCCTTTTGGAACGCACTGGCGGCGTCTTCCATAAAAGTTCCTTTTTGCACCACCAAAATGTGCCCGTCTTGGTCCATGTCATCCCAGCTTTTTAAGGTGGGGTGGGTTTTGGTGGTGATGGCGTAGACGTCGCTGCGCAGGTATGGCGCGCTGTAGTCCAAATGCTGGGCGCGCGCTTCGGTGATGCCGACGCCGAACATGGCGATGTCGCACTTGTCGGCCTGAATGTCTTTGATGAACGTGGCGAAGCTGGTTTTGACGAATTGCAGTTCGACGCCCAAATCCTTGGCGAGTTCTTGGGCCAAGCCGATGTCGATGCCTTCAAGTTTATTGCTCTTGGAATTGTAAAACGAAATGGCGTAATACGCGGGCCAATGGCAAACGCGCACCACGTTATCTGCGCGGATGCGGTCCAACTGACCGGCCAGCGCAGGCGATGATACGGTTAACAGCAGCGTGACTGCGGCTAGCATGGATGTGATGACTGTTTGCATGGAATTTTGAACCTCCGCGTGTGGGCGCCAGCTTATCAGGTGGCGCGCCAATCTAGAAAGTGACATTTTATAACTTCGAAGTGTACAATTGTATGAAAATTTAGGGCATGTCTTTTTCCAAGGTCGTAGGGATCCCCATCGTTGAAATTTGATGTTACCAAAACTTCATGGCTGGGGGGACGCTATGGCGTGTTGTTCCTATCATCGGTGGTCATGATCGCGTTTGTCGCGATCTGGTCCCACCAGTTGTGGCAGGGACGCGAGCGCGCGATCGTGGTGGCGGAAACCATGGCGGCGAGTCTTTCGCGCGCGATGGAAAACGCCAATAACCGCACCGTTCAGGCAGTCGATTTGATTTTGCGCAATGTTGCGGCGGGCATGAAGCCGGGCGGTTGGGCCCAGGACCGCGACGGTAAGAACTTCTTGCAGTCGTTGTTGGATGAGGCGCCACAGGTTCGTGAAGTGGCGTATGCCGACTCCTCAGGGCGCATCACGGACATGTCGCGTCGCGCGGCCCATCCGTCACTGGATATTTCGCAACAGCCCTATTTTAAGATGGCGAAAGAGGGGAAACTGCCGCCACTTTTTATCAGCACCCCTTACCGCGGTCGTTTGCTTGGCGCTGCCGCCGATGGGGGACGAACGACGAAGCAGTGGCACCTGATCTTCGCCCAGGCCGTTCACGATGATGATGGCGCTTTTATCGGCGTGGCATTGGCGGTGATCAATCCGGGTTATTTTCAAGAACAAATCGGCGCGCTGGACGTCGGACGCAAGGGGTTTGTGGCCTACTATCGATACGACGGTAAGTTATTGGTGCAAGGCGGTCCCGACAGCCTGGAAGTCGGCAAAGACAATCACGCCGAGCATCCCTTGTTCGCGGAGCATCTACCGGTAAGAGAGTGGGGCACGTTTCGCCATGATGAAGACGCGTACCATCCCGCCCCGCATATTGTCAGCTATCGCGCCACCACGCGCTGGCCGTTGTTGGTTGCGGTGTACCTAGACCAAAACGAAGCCTTGGCGAGCTGGCGTCAGGAAGCGTGGAGCTTTTCCATCGTCATGGCCGGCGGTTTGGCGGTGCTTTTGCTTTTGACGGTGGTTGTTTATCGCCAACGCGCCGCGGCGGAGCATGCTGAACAACAAGTGAATCTGCTGGGTACGGCCCTGAAAACATCGGCCAATATGGTGCTGATCACCGATCTGGACGCCAACATTGTTTGGGTCAACGACGCCTTTTGCAGCCAGTTCGGCTATAGGTTCGACGAAGTCGTCGGCCAAACGCCGCGCTTGCTGAAATCGGGGTTGGTGTCGCCCAAGGTGGTGATGGATATGTGGGAATCGATCCTTGGCGGGCGGACCTGGAACGGCGAATTCGTCAACAAACGCAAAGACGGCTCGCTGGTGATCGTCAACCAGACCATCAGCCCGATTATCAATGAGGACGGACGCGTTACGCACTTTGTCGGCATTCACGATGACATCACCATACGCAAAGAAACGGAACTGGAATTGCGCGAGGCGAAAATCAACGCCGAATCGGCCAACAGTGTGAAGACCCAGTTTCTCGCCAATATGAGCCATGAACTGCGCACGCCACTCAATGCGGTGCTTGGCTTTACCGACATGATGCGCATGGAAATGTTCGGTCCGCTTGGACATGACAAGTACCGCGAATACAGTTCCGACATTCACACCTCGGCGACGCATTTGCTGACGCTGATTTCCGATATTTTGGATGTCTCGAAGGTCGAGGCCGGCAAGATGGATCTGTCGGACACGCGCATTCATCTGCAAGAACTGGCCGAAAGTTGCCATAAGCTTCTCAACCATCGCGCCAACCAAAGCGGCGTAACTTTGCGCGTCGACGTCCCCGACGGCTTGCCCGACCTTTTCGCCGATCAAGTGCGGGTCAAACAGATTGTGCTCAACCTGTTGACCAATGCGATCAAGTTCACGCCCACCGGCGGACGCATCACCTTGGCGATGGAGCTGGGCCTAGACAGCGGCATCATCATACGCACCGAAGACACCGGCATCGGCATAGCGCCCGAGGACTTGGGCAAGGTGTTGGAGCCGTTCGGTCAAGCCAGCGAAGGCAACACCTTAGCGCGTGAAGGCGTCGGGCTGGGGCTATATTTGGTTAAGGCGTTTATGGAAATGCACGGCGGTCGGGTCGATGTCACCAGCGAACTGGGCGTCGGCACTATCGTTTCCGTCATATTCCCGCCGATGCGCAGTTTGCTGCCGGTCGAACCTGATAAGGCGCCTTAAAAAGCTTTGCCGTAAGTCCGCACTTTGCGCCATGATGCAGCCATGACAGACATGCTTTCCCAAAATTTCAATGACACGCCGACAGGGGCCCTCGACGGCCTCTTGGTGCTGGACCTGACGCGCATACTGGCGGGGCCGTTTTGCACCCAAATGCTGGGCGATTTGGGCGCGGATGTGATCAAGATCGAACGTCCCGGCGTGGGCGACGACACCCGCCACTGGGGACCGAATTACGTGCGCGACGGCGATGGCGAGGCCACCGGCGAAAGCGCCTATTTCGTATCTGCAAACCGCAATAAGCGTTCCGTAACCATTGATCTGAGCCGACCTGAGGGCGCCGCATTGGTGGGTCAGTTGGCCCTGCAAGCGGACATCTTGGTGGAAAATTACAAAGTCGGCGGACTGATAAAATACGGGTTGAGCTATGACGATCTAAAGGTCGATAACCCAGGTTTGGTCTATTGTTCGATCACCGGGTTTGGTCAAACGGGACCGTACGCCAACCGCGCGGGCTACGATTTTATGATCCAAGGCATGGGCGGGGTGATGAGTTTGACCGGCGAGCCGGATGGCGCGCCGATGAAAACCGGCGTGGCGATCGCCGACGTGATGTGCGGAATGTATGCGTCCACCGCAATATTGGCCGCGATACGTCATCGCGATGTCAGCGGCGAGGGGCAGTTCGTCGATATGTCGCTATTGGACACCCAAGTGGCGTGGCTGGTCAATCAAGGGCTCGATTTTGTGACCACCGGTCAGCCGCCCCGACGCCATGGCAATGCGCACCCCAATATCGTGCCCTATCAGGCTTTTCAGGCCAGCGATGGCCACATCATCTTGGCGGTCGGAAATGACAACCAGTTCGGTCGCTTTTGCGCCTTTGCCGGGCTGGATGATTTAGCCGGTGACGCGCGCTTCGCCACCAACAATGCGCGCGTGGCAAACCGCGAGGCTTTGGTCGAGCGGATCGGCAGCGTCATCGCCGGGAATTCGGTGTCTCATTGGCTGCAGGGCCTGGAGGCCATTGGCGTGCCGTGCGGTCCGGTTAACGATCTCGAACAGGTGTTTGACGATCCGCAGGTTCAGCATCGTGGCATGTTGCTGGAATTGCCCCATGCGCCGGATCCCCGCGTGATGGCGCGCCAGATCGCCAGTCCCATCAAATTGTCGCAGACCCCGGTCAGCTATCGGCGTTCGGCGCCGGGCCTCGGACAGCACACGGGTGAAGTTTTGCGCGAGCTCCTCGGCGTGGACGAAGCGCAGATCGATCATTTGCGCAAAGCGGGCGTCATCTAATTAAACCATGAAATTCTGATCGCCATCGATCACCGGGCCGGGCAGCATGCTGTCCATATTCATGTATGCGCCGCTCAAGACATTGATGCCGCAAATGCGGGCGACCTTGGCCAGCTCCGGGGTGGCGAGGCCTAAGATCCAGGTGGGCAAGCGACGATGCGATGCGCGCTCGGCGAACAGCTGGAAGACCTTGCCGGCCAATTTCAAATCCATCGGCTTATCGTGCAAATCCAAGGTCACGCCCGCGTAGTTGAGGTTGGAGAAGGGCGTGAAGTCGGCTTGCTCTTTTTCCGGTTGGGCCAACCAGGATTCGAAAAAAGCCATCAAAGGAATGGTGATGTCGTCGAGCGTATTGAGCGACAGGCTTTTGGGAAACGCGATGATTTCGGGAATGATGTGATGGCGCTCTTCGACCGTTAGGGTGCGCATGACGTCGGTGACTTCGCTGGCGGCCTCAGCCGTAGCCAGGGCCACGGAATTGATGCGCACCAGCATGCGAAAGCGCTCGCCGCGCTCAAAGCGCATATGCAGGGCCTCGAAGGCTTGTTTGAGGTATTTGACTTGACGCTGCATGGTCGCGTCCACCGTCGGCTGGCGGATCAGGGGGGTGAGGCCTTTAAGTTCTTCGCCCGCTTCATCGCGCAGGATTGGTTTGGCGTAAAACAAATCGACGCGGGCGTTGCCGGTTTCCCATACGGGTCGATAAACGGTGTCGAGAATGGCGCCTGAGGGTTCTTTACTGGTGGGGTCTTTGCTGGCGGGGGCTGTCACGTCAAAGCCTATCGAAAATCGGGTTATTGAATAGGGTGTGGGCAAGAGTATATGGTGCGCACTCAGCTTTCACTATAAATGTGATCAACTCCCCCCTATCTGATCAGGCAGGCCTCATGGTTGAACAAAATAATACACCGCCCGAAAAAGTTACAGGCGAAGTGGACGACGACGGCGCACAAGCCGAAGCCCATGTGTTTGCCGCCATCGTGCGCTATCTAGCGGAACGCCTGAGCGATGTTGAACCGGGGGTCGATCCTGGTGATTTGGCGCATACGGGGGCGTTGTTTATGGAATTGGCCGAAGCGTTTGAAACCACCGGCGGGTTCGAATTCGATCAGGACCAAGCTTTGCCGCTGTCGCACGCCTTCGCCATGTTGGAGGGCGGCATGCGCATTCTCGCCGAACAAGCTGGCGAATCGGGCCACACCAACGCGGCGGCCAAAATGGAATGGGCGGGGATTAAGGCGCGCGCCATGATGGGCCTGTTGGAAACCCATCATCTGTCGGGATCGGGCGGCATCGTGGCGTTCGGCTTGGACGACGAAGACGACGGCAGCCCTGTAAACTGAAGGCGGCGCTAGGCGATCCGACCAAGCTTGCGCGACAGCTGGCGCAGTTCACGGCGCTCGAATTTTAGATTCTGCAGGTGCTCGGGGTTTGAACCTTCTTTCCCGCCGGCTTCTTCATCGGCTTTGATGGCGCGGTCCATGATCGCCATGATCTCATCAATAGCTTGCTGTGCGGTGTGGGCTTGTTCAGGCGTGGCGTCTTCGATCACCACCTCTTGATCCATCATCAGTTCGCTGTAGGCTTCGAAATCACGCTCAGCCAGTTCGGCCAGATCCGCGTCGAGCGGTCGCCATATGTCGCCCCATCCCGCAAACAGCGCGGCGAACGGTTTCGACGGGTTGGCGTGTTCTTCGATGTGGACCATCAAGCGCACAAATTGCCATACGGTAAAGCGGAGTTCCACGGTGGGGCGGTCCTTCTGATTTGGCTGCAATTGCGTCACTTTATATCCCGTCCGGCCTGTGTAAAAGCTTTGTTTGCTTGTCAGAAGGCATTGCGGCTTCCTACAATCAAAACTTGAGAGTATTTGGGGAAGTTGTTCGTGGACCAACCGCGCAAACATGTAGGCTTTAAGCGCCGTGCATTGGTCATCGTCTTGATCACGGCGGCTGTTGCGGGTGTGTTGGTGCTGTTTGGAGTGCAGTCGGTGCAACGCATCCAGGCGGTCGAGGACCGCTGGGTTGTGTACAACCAAGACGCCACCGAGGCCGGACGATTGCTGCATAGCATATCGCGCCAGATGGGCTATGGCGGGTTCATTCACAATTTCAAGAATTTCATTTTGCGCCGCGATCTCCAAGACATGGCGACGCTGACCAACAACCGCGAGGCAGTTGAAGCTGATTTGGACAAACTTGAACGGTTTGTGATTTCTCAAGAAGAAAAAGCCGCCCTGGAGGTGATCCGCGCGGTGTTCGACAAGTATGCCGAAAGCGTCAACAGTGCGGCCGAAGCGTTTAAGCGCGGCTTGTCGTCGGTTGAAGTGGATATCTTGGTGAAGGTCGATGACGGCCCTACGCAAGCAGCCATCGCCACGCTCAATCATTCCTTTTTGACCCGCGCGCGTTTGGCGGAAAGCCAGATCAATATGGCGCTCAAAGCGGCGGCCAATATGGTTTGGGTGCTGCTCGCGGTGGTGCCGGTGGTGGTGTTTTTGGGCGTGGTGCTGATTTCGTTTTTGCGCCGGATCATGGTCGCGAATGCGAAATTGGGCGAAGTGCGCGATGAATTGGCGATACTCTTGCGCCAAGCGCCGGATGCCATTTTGCATGTTGGCGGCGATGGCGCGATCTTGCGCGCAAACGATCGCGCCGTGATGTTGTTCGGCTATCCGCGCGATGAGTTGTTGGAAAAGACCATCGAGGATCTGATTCCGCAACGCTATCAGTCTGAGCATGTCGGGATTCGCGAACAATCCTTTGACCAAATGTCTTCGCGGCCCATTGGGCGTGGCGCTGAGCTCTATACGCTGACCAAGGACGGCCGGGAAGTGCCGGTGGAAATCAGTTTGAATTTTTCATTGTCGGGCGGAAAACGCATCGCCACCGCGATCGTGCGCGATGTTACGGAACGCAAACGTGCGCAAGAGGCGCTCAAGCAAGCGCACGATGAACTGGAACAGCGTGTGCGTGAACGCACCATCGAATTAGAGCAACGCACCCGTGAACTGGAAGATGAGATCGTTGAACGCCGTCGAGCAGAAAGCCAATTGGTGCAATCGGCGAAAATGGCGACCATCGGTGAAATGTCCTCGGGTATCACCCATGAACTGAACCAGCCGATGAATATCATGCGCATGGGCGTGGAGGCCGCGCAAATTCGCATCCAACGCGGCCAAGCTGATATTGCGTCGTTGGCCGAGACCTTGGCGCGGATTGAAGGCCAGATTCTGCGGATGTCGGAAATCGTCAACCATATGCGGATTTATTCGCGCCAAGACACGGAAGGTCAGGCGCCGTTCGATCCCTATCAAGCGGTTCGCGAAGGTTGCCAATTGTTCGCAGGCCAATTGAGCGGCTTGAATGTGGATTTGGTTGTGGACGCGCCGTCGCCGAGCGCGGATCAGGGACAAGTCCTGGGCCACGCCATTCGTCTTGAGCAAGTGATTTTGAACTTACTGAGCAATGCGCGAGACGCCATCATTGATCGCCAAGCCCGCGACCCAGAGGCCCCGGCAGGTCGGATCAGGGTGCATATGCATGAAGATCTTGAGCGCGCCAGCATCTACATCACCGTCGATGACAATGGCGGCGGCATTGCCGAAGATGTCTTGCCGCACATTTTTGCGCCGTTCGTGACCACCAAAGAAAGCGGTCAGGGGACCGGATTGGGCCTGTCCATAAGCTACGGCATCATTGAAGGCATGCGAGGCGTGATCAGCGTCGCCAACGCTGATGAAGGCGCGCGCTTTGAGATCACGTTGGCGCGGGTGGATGAGCGCAGCTTGGCGTCCGCTGTCAATGTAGACGCTGAAAAAAACGCACGTCCGACGTCAGCGCGTTCACGCATTGAAGGCGGGGCGACACTGGCAGGTATTGATCGCGCCACCATCTTGGTCGTCGATGACGAAGCCAGCGCGGCGAACAGCCTGTCGGATTTTCTTCAAGAAATGGGTTATCTGGTCTACACCGCTTACAATGGCGAAGAAGCGATCAGGATATATGAATCTGACCCTGCGGATGCGGTGATCACAGATTTGCATATGCCGGTGATGGACGGTTGGGCGCTGATTTCAAAGCTGCGCGAACTGTCGTCGACGTTGCCAATTTTCGCCATGACGGGACATGTTCTTGAGGATTCCGAGACGCCGCCGCCACAAGGCGCGACGGATGTGTGGCGTAAGCCGATCAGCTTGAGTGAAGTGGCTCAGCAGCTGCATGTCGCGTGCGGCGAGCGGAGCGGTTCTCAAAGCTGATCGGCTCTTATTCGGCAGCCATCTTCAGCGCCGTTTGCGCGTTGTCTTGGCGGACATGCTTGGGTTTCCCGCCGACGATTTCGACCAATTGGTGAAGCTTCTGAAAAACGCCCTCAATATCAAGATTGGCGATATCCAAACTGGCTTTGCGGGCCTGTGCGGCATGCGCTTCAGCATGGCGGGTGGTGGTGAGAGCGTGCTCTTGCAAGTTTTTGCTGCCATCGCACATGGTGAAGATGGGGTGTTGTTCGTGTGTCTTTGTCATGGGTGGGCCCCCGAGGCTCTGGTTGATTGTCTGGTTTCGATTGAGGTGGTTAATTTGGTAGGCGGGGTATGTTTGTCGCGCACCAGTCCGGTTGGATCACCATGCGCACCGCCTGGACGCGATTGTTGACGCCCATTTTTCGATATATGTTTTTGACGTGAATTTTGATGGTGGCTTCTTGAAGGTCGATTGAACGGGCGATCTCTTTGTTGGTCATACCCCCGGCCAACAATTCGAGAACATGTTGTTCACGCTTGCTCAGTTTGTCGAAGCGAGCCGCGTTGAGTGAACGCATCGATGGCGTTATCGGCGCCGCTTTGACTTGTGATTGCTCTGCTGGTTGCTCTGCGTCTTGAATGGCCGCTCCGACCAAGATCTGCGAAGGGATGTAGCGTTCCCCCGCCATCACCAACTGCAGAGCGCTCATCATTACGTCGCTGCCCGCACTTTTGGGGATAAAGCCCGCAATGCCGAGATTAAAGGCTTTGAGGATGGCGGTTTGATCGTGGGTTCCCGATAAGATCACCACGGGAACGTTGGGGTAGCTTTCCATCATTTGACGCACGCCGGCGAGACCGTTCATGCCCGGCATGCCAAGATCCAAGATGATCAATTTTAAATTGCGGGCTTCCTTAGCGGCTTTCATGGCGTGTTCGAAGCCTGCGGCCTCGATGACATTGACGTTGTCGTCGAGTTCTTCGAGAAACGGCGTCAGCCCATCGCGGACCAGCTTGTGATCGTCGGCCAGGATGATGTCCATTTTGGTGATGTCTCCCCCATCGATTCGCCCTAAGGCTTTCTTACTGCGTTTTCTACAACAGTAACGATAGTTTAACAGCGCCAGAAAATGTGTTGGACGTGCGTAGGTAGTATTGGGCGGGACTTAGGTATTAACCATATGGGGTGTTAATACTTTAGGGGTATGTAAGGAGGGGGAGGCGTGCGAACGCGTTGGTCGAAAAGAGCTCTGTCGGGCTCAATATACGCCTAGTTTCACGACAAAGGAGGGGCTTGCCAACCCGACTGTAAGGTAATTCTTACGGCCTGGGCGCGATTTTGCGACCCGATTTTGCGGTAGATGTTGCGCACATGAATTTTCACGGTGATCTCTTGCAAATCCAGGGCGCGGGCAATTTGCTTGTTGGTTTCGCCTTCGATCAAGTGGGCGAGGATTTCCGCTTCGCGCTGGGTGAGCGTTGCGAATTTGGGGTCAACAGCCTGGGGTTCCACGGAGCTTGGCGGGGTGAGAATACTTTCATCCTCGTCGGGTCCGCTTTCCGAAAAGGCCTCGGAAGGCAGGTATTTTTCACCTGCCAAAACCAGACGTAGCGCGTTGACCATCGCCATGCCGCCAATGTTTTTCGGGATGTAACCCGATATGCCATAGTCAAGCGCGGCGATGACGTCTTTGCGGTTGTAATGGCCGGACAAGATGACGATGGGAACGTTGGGGTGGCTTTTGGCGAACTTGGAGATGCCGTTAAAGCCATCCATGCCAGGCATTTTGAGGTCGAGAAGAATGAGGTCCAGTTCCCCGGCGTCGCTGGCTTTTGCTTCAGCGCCGGGCAGGTTGTCGGCTTCCAGCACCTCGACATCGGCGGCCAGTTCGCGCAGAAAAGGACGAATGCCTTCGCGTACAAGTGTGTGATCGTCTGCGAACAAGATGCGCATAATGTCGGCCCGGACCCTCCCCGTAATGCAGTTCCGCTGTGCGTTCTGGAAGGTCGTGTGGCGCGTCAAAGGGCTTGCACGCCATCTTATTTCCTCTCCAGAACCAATACTTTAGAGGTAGAGCGTCGGATTGGGCAAGGATTCAATTGTGTTCATTACGGGTGAATAGGGTGGCTATGATAACGTATGAGGGCTTATGTGGAGCACAAATTGCCGATTTTTTGGCTCAATTCCATAAGGCTGACGGGTTTTTTGATAATATCCACAGGCGCGGAGCCAGGGCCGGGATCGATAAATTCGGTTTCACCCAAATGTCCGGTGACGGCAATGATGGGTAGATTGGCGTCTATCTGACGTAGCGCCTGGATCAATTCGGCGCCGCTGAAGCCGGGCATGCGGATGTCGGTGACGACCACATCGGGATTGTGGGCCTGATATGCGGCAAGCCCGGTTTTGCCATCGTTGGCGGTGGTGACGGTAAAGCCTTCTTCGGTCAGGTAGTCGGCCATGGCGCGGGCGGCTTCGGCTTCATCCTCGACGACCAGGACATGGCGGTTTTTAAACAGTTGGGGGGGGGATGTTAAGGCGGGTTGCAGCAGGGGATCGTTGTCCGATCCGTCAGTTGTGGCGGTCTGGTCTTCTGCGTGGGCGTGATCACAGAGCGGTAAGGCAATGGTGAAACACGCCCCATCGGGGGTATTTTCGGCGCTGAGAATTCCTGACATGCCGACAATGATCTCATGGCTCAGCGACAACCCCAGTCCGGTGCCCTGGCCGATCTCCTTGGTGGTGAAGAACGGATCGAAAATGTGCTTGATGTCGTCATCACCGATGCCGCCGCCGTTATCTGAAATGCGGATCACGGCGTCATTGCGTTCGGGGCGCGGTTGGCAGCTGATGGTGATCAGACCATCCCAGCCGGTGACGGTCCCTTGGTGATCATCGACGATCGAATCGCGCGCATTTTTCAGCAAGTTGAGCAACACTTGCTCAAGTTGGATCGGGCTGCCCATAGCCATGAGCCCCGACACGGCGCCGGTCACGTTGATATTGACATTGTCGACGCGAAATGGATTGCGCAGCAGGTGAACGATGTCGCGCACACACAGCGATAAATCGAATTCGACAATGGGCCCCGGGTCTTTGCGGCTGAATATGCGCATGCTGTCCATGATCGAGCCCATGCGTTCAGCCTGATCTTGGATCAATTTATAATTTTTGAGGTGAAGGGCGTCGTTGGCTTTGCCGCGATCCATTTTGAGCAAACCGCCATCAGCCGCAAATCGCATGATATTGAGGGGTTGGCTCAGTTCATGGGCGAGTCCGGCCGCCATGCCGCCAAGAGACGCCAGCTTGGCGTTTTGCGCCATCGTCGCATCCACAAGTTTGCGCTCTGTGACGTCGCGGATCACCGTGTGGCATACCGCTTCACTATGGTAATTGGACGGGGCGGTGACGACTTCCGCATCGAACGTTTGTTGATCCAGTCTGCGCAAACGGCAAGATGTGATCTGTCCTCCGTCTTCCCAAGTGGCCAGTCTGGCATGGTCGTCCGGGCTTGAATCTTTGGGTAATATCTCATCCAAGGTGAGGTGGAACAGATTGCGTTCGTCGGGGGCGCCAAAAATTTTCGCCGCAGCGGCGTTGGCGAACAGAATTTTTTGACCGTCGTGAACCAACATGGCGTCCGGCGCCAGCTCAAACAGCGTGCGATAGCGCAGCTCACTTTCCATCAAAGCCCGTTCGGTGCGTCGGCGGGCGGTGATGTTGCGCAAGATGCTTTCCAGCGCCGGCTGATCATCGAACATCACCGGGGTGACTTGGGCTTCGGTATAGATGACGCTGCCATCGGCGCGGCTGAATTTCATATCAACCTGGGGCAGCGGCTCATCGTCGGCCTTGATTTTGCTCATACGCACCTGGGCCAGCCTGTGGTGGTCGGGGTGGATCAGTTCAAAGATGTCTTTACCAATGATTTGATCGGCGCCGTCATAGCCCAACATGTCAGCCGTCGTCGAATTGGCGTAAAGGATCACGTTGTCGCGGTGAACATAGATCGCCACGGGCGCACGTTCGATCAGGTCGCGATGATGGCGTTCACTTTCGATGATGGCGTGCTCGCGCTTTTTGATCTCGGTGATGTCGGTGCGGATGCCGACAGACCCGCCACCCGGCAGCTTGCGGTCGCGCAACAGAATCCAGCGCCCGTCGGCCATTTGCATTTCAGAGGTGCCTTGCGGATTGCGGAAATCGCGCAGCCGGGTTTCGCGCCACGTTTGTGCATCCTGGTTGACATTGACGATCGCGTCGGTTTTCGTCATGGCATGCAGGAGATCAACAAAGCGCGCGCCAGGGACCATTTGATCGGCAATTTGCGGATAGAGCGCGCGGTACTGGTCGTTGCACATCACAAAAGCCTCATCTTTATCGTAGATGACGAAGCCTTCCGAAATGCTGTCGAAGGCGGTTTGCAGGTGGTGTTCGGCCACGGCGGTGCGGCGCTCGCTTTCGCGCACGCGCAGGCTCAAAATTAAAAGCGTGCTAAAAGCGCCTAAAGCCAACACGGAAGCGCCGATCAGCAGCGTTTTTTCGACGGCGTCATGATCTGATGTCGGGTGGAAGAATACAGCGCTGAGGAAAAGCGCGAGACAAAGCATAGATGTCACAGCCAGCCCAATCCAGGCAGCTGATAAGCTTTGTTTTGACGTCGCTCGCCGATGCGCGTGCTCGCTGTTGTTCCCCATCAGGCCGCTTGGCGGAAAACCGCTCTCCCCTTATCGTAAATTCGTTGGTTTGGCCCGGTGCGTATCCACGCTCGCCAAGCTCTTGTCGAACAGCGCTCTGAGCAACTCACGCACTACCGATCTGCAATCTAAGCGGGCAGGTTATGTATTTGAGGTCAAAGCTGCATAGTTCTGCATTGAATTTACTTAAGATTTCACGCTAGCGCTAACGCCGCCGAAGACAAAGAACGCATAGGTATGTTGGCCGCCTACCTTCGTATAGCGCATGATCGTTTTTGCGATACTTTAGTATCGGGTGCGAAGGTTTTTAGTCCATCAAGAGCTCAAAATCGGCGCTGGCGACGCTTTTGCCATTGATGATCGCTTCAACTCGGTGAAGGCCGGGATAGTAGCGCCGTGTGGTTATGGGTTTGATTACGTGGCGCTTGGCGGCGGTGAGTGAGGCCTCTGCGTTTAAGCGCACGGTTTTCCACTTGAACACTTTGGGCGCGGTTTGGCCGTTGGCGCGCATGTGGTGAACGGCATAATCGATCACCAGGGGCTGGTGCGATTGGGATGTGGATTTGATTTCGATGTGAAAGTTGAGCGCTCCGCCCAAATGGACTTCAGGCGCGCTGAGCGAAAAATCTTTCACCTCAATCTGCGCCGGGCCATAGCCCAAAGCTTGCAATGCATTAACGTGACCGGATTTGATCAATGTGCGCAGGCCGTGACGGACGAGACGTTGGCGTTCAGCGCTGGCGTCAACCATCCACTTTTGAGCGATTTCGGCGACCAGATCGGGGTGGTCCTTAGCGATGTCGTTGAGATTGTTGGCGACTGAGCGGCGGACATATTCGGATGGATCGTCTTTGAGCGCTTCAAGCAATGTCACCACCGCCGAAGGGTCAGCGACAAACGCGTGCAAACGCATCCCCCACGGCAGACGCGGGCGTGCGCCTTCGCTGACCAGGCGACGCACATGCTCATTGTCATCGGTCGTCCATGTCGAAAACGTTTCAAGCGTCTGCGCTGGGTGGTCGGCGAGAAAAGGGCGCACGGCGAATTCGGATGAAAAGCGTGAGGTCATGGCCTTGAGGGCATCCAGCGACAGCGCTACATGCTTTTGGCCGCGTCGGGCGATGTATTCGGCCATCGGCATGACGGCCCAGCCTCTGATGCCGCGGTCGTTTGGGGTGGACTCGAATGGGTTGGTGGGCTGCGCTGAAGCAGGCTCAAGGCTCTCGACGAGAATTTTTGCGGCGGCAGGAAAGTTTTGGGGCAGGTGGCGCTCTAAGGCGTCGGTGATGCGATCGGCGCGCTGCTTCAATTCCCGCTGCTCAAGCCCATCGGTGGCGAATGCGGCAAAGCCCTGCTGATCGAATTGGGGCATCGCGCGGGTTAAGTGCTTGGCCATAGCGCGGATGACGGCGTCGTTGAAGTTATTTTTAAATGGCTCGGGCATGACGCGATGATAGGCCGTTTGCGGGGATGGGAAAAGGCGACACTGAACGCCTATAATATCCCTGTTACATTGGGCCGTTATGCCCTCGGCTATGACGCACTTACGCATCGCAACGTTCAACACATGGAACTGCCAAGGGGCTTTTGACCGCCGCTTGGCGCTGATGTCTTTGGCGCTGAAGGCGTTGAACGCGGACATCATCTTGGCGCAAGAAGTGTTCTCACAACTGCCCAGTGGCGAAGATGTGGCGAACACCCTCGCCCATGCGTTGGAGATGAACGTGGCGCGGGCGCCCGCGCGCAAAAAGCTGCGCAGTTTAAATGGCGCGACGGTGCTCAGTTGTTCGGGCTTGGCGGTATTGACGCGGGGGGCCATTCGCGATCACCACATTGTTCGCTTACCCGAAGACCCGCGCGACGGCGAACGTTTGGGCCAAGTGGTTTCGACGATCATCGATAAACAAGAGGTGCTGATCGCCAACGTTCATCTCAGCCACCTCGCGGGCGAAGATGATTTGCGCCAACGCCAGCTTGACGCGTTAATGGGGCAGGTGGCGCGAGCCGGTGAACACGATGTGATGGTTCTCGGCGGGGACATGAATATGACGGTCGAGCAGCCCGCACTGGCGGCGCTGCAAACGGAGTGGGGCATTCCGTGCGTCGGTCACGACGCGCGCGTGACCACCACCCTCAACCCCGTCAGCGGCGATGCGGTGGATATGGGCGTCATCGATCATGTGTTTGTCAAAGCGGACGGCGACAGTCGCGTTCGCGCACACACCGCGTTGGATGGGCCCGATGATGCGACGGGGCTGTTTCCCAGCGATCATATGGCGGTTGTTGTGGATATCGAGCTCAATTAACATCTTGATTGCGGTTGTTTGTCATAAATTTTTCATGCGAAGGCCGTAGAAGACAAAGATTCACACGAGGTATGGAATTTTGACGTGACTGTACGCATAGGTATCAATGGGTTTGGCCGCATGGGGCGTTTGGCGCTGCGCGCGGGTTGGGGACGCGCCGGTCTGGATTGGACCCGCATCAATGAAATCGCCACCGACGCCGATGGCGCGGCGCATCTGTTGACGTTTGATTCGGTCCATGGCCGCTGGCGCATCGAAGCCAGCCACGACGGCGACGCCGTGCGCATCGAAGATGATTTGCTCGCCTACACATCAACTCCCGCGATCGAAGACGGCGCGTGGGGCGATTGCGACATTGTGTTGGAATGCACCGGCATGTTTCGCAAAGCCGAACAGCTGCAAAGCTATTTCGATCAAGGCGTCAAAAAAGTCATCGTCGCGGCGCCGGTTAAAGACGGCGCCTTGAATGTGGTCTACGGCGTCAATGACGATCTGTACAATCCCACTCAACATCATCTGCTGACGGCGGCCAGCTGCACCACCAATTGTCTTGCCCCGGTGGTCAAGGTCGTTCACGAACAGATTGGAATTAAGCACGGTGCGATCACCACCATACACGACGTAACCAACACCCAAGTGGTGGTGGATTTTCCGCACAAGGACAAACGCCGCGCCCGCTCGAGCCTGATGAACTTGGTGCCGACCACCACCGGATCGGCAACCGCAATCACGATGATTTATCCGGAACTGAGCGGAAAACTCAACGGCCATGCGGTGCGTGTCCCGTTGTTGAACGCGTCGCTGACCGATTGTGTGTTTGAGCTCAAGCGCCCGGTGACGGTGGATGAGGTCAACCAGATGTTTCGCGACGCCGCCGACGGCGCGCTCAAGGGCATCTTAGGTTTTGAAGACCGTCCGCTGGTGTCTACCGATTATGTCAACGATGCGCGCTCGTCGATCATCGACGGACCCTCGACCATGGTCGTCGACGGCACGCAGTTGAAGGTTCTCGCCTGGTACGACAACGAATGGGGTTACGTCAACCGCATGGTGGATTTGGCGGCCAAAGTCGCCACGTCGCTTTAGGGTTTTGAACATGAACATGGATAGCCGCAATCGTATAGCTTCACAAACAGGTTTGACCCGCGCCACGCGTGGGGAAAGCGGGTTCGTGAACGCGGTGGCGCGCTTTATCCATGCGCTTTTTTCGCCGGTGGCGGAGAAGACTTCCCAGGTTCCCGATGAGGAACCGTTTAAAACCTATCAAGTGAGCCAATCGACCTCCGCCGAGTTCAGAGAACCGGATCAGGGCTCTGCGCCTGAACCCTTGCCGACGCACCACATCAAACAGCGCAAAGCCAAGTTTCCCGATATTTTGACCCGAACTTTGGATGCGCTGCACAGCCCGGTGGTGGTGGTGGGGCCGCGACGCATCGTCGCACACGTCAACACCGAAGCCTGTGAACTGTTTGGCGATAAGGTCGTCGGGCGGAACTTGGCGTTATTTTTTCGCGAGCCTAACGCCTTGGATATGCTGACAGAGGTCTTGAGCGATGGCGGCACGCGACGTTTGGAAGTAAACCTCGACGTGCCGATCCAGCGTCAATACATGTTGGTCATATCGCGCCTGTCCGAGGTGCCATCCGAACCGCCGCATGCGGTGCTGGAATTTCAAGAAACGACCCTCATCAAACGCACCGAATCAATGCGTTCTGAATTTGTCGCCAACGTTAGCCACGAGCTACGCTCGCCGCTTGCGACGCTGATCGGCTTTATCGAAACCATGCAGTCCGTGTCAAACGATCCCACTGAATTGGACATGAATGCGCAAGTGCGCTTCCTCAACATCATGGAAGGCGAAGCGCAACGCATGAGCCGCATGATCGATGATTTGCTGTCGCTGACCAATGTAGAATTGCGCGAACATGAACGCCCGCGCGATCATGTCGATCTTGCGGGGTTGTTGCGTGAAGTTGTCGATGCCTTGGCGGCGCGCGGACACCGACATCAAGTTGAAATCACGCTCACCTGCGCAGACGATTTGCCGTTCGCGTGTGGGGCCCGCGATCAGTTGATCCAGGTCTTTCATAATTTGGTGGTCAACGCGATTAAGTATGGCGGCAGCGGCGGTCGCGTCGATGTCAGCGTGACAGCGTCACAAAACGGTTTGCCAGATGGCGGCGCGAGCGTGCTGGTCGGCGTGCGCGATTACGGCGATGGCATTGAGGCCGAGCATATTCCGCGTTTGACCGAACGCTTTTACCGCATCGACAAAGGCCGTTCGCGGTCGATGGGCGGCACTGGTTTGGGCTTGGCCATCGTCAAGCACATCGTCAACCGTCACCGGGGGCGCTTTCAGATCGAAAGTACGCTTGGTGAAGGCTCAACGTTCTCTGTGCGCTTGCCTGTTTTTAAGGGCGGCGCATAAAGCGGTTTGAGGTTCATTTACGACGTTGTGAACCCATTTAATTATCTGTCACAATCCCGTAACGAAACAGACATCAAAGCGTAAGCACAGCTCCATAGAGTCGCGTCCGTGCGCTGGCGATCCGCGTCGGCGAGCGAGCAGTTATTCTTTTGGGAGCGATCTCTGATGTTCAAGAAGACCCTTACCGTTGCCGCGATTGCCGGTGTATTTGTTGCTGGCGCTGCACAAGCGCGCGACCAGATTCGCATTGTCGGTTCTTCGACGGTGTTTCCATTTTCCACGGCGGTTGCCGAACAGTTCGGCAAGACCACCAGCTTCAAGACCCCCGTTGTCGAG